>Ga0183260_10000205_pt1 | contig 46726 bp, 46 predicted proteins | sample AntDrymUQ4972206_2_FD_129768 | JGI IMG/M metagenome (GOLD analysis project Ga0183260, IMG submission 129768) | Polar desert sand microbial communities from Dry Valleys, Antarctica - metaG UQ497 (22.06) (version 2) (version 2) | ecosystem: Environmental > Terrestrial > Soil > Desert | place... | reverse complement strand
CGCCGACCCTGCGGATCGGCACTCGCCCAACCTGGCCGGTGCGAACGGGCCGACCGGCCGAGCCGGATCGGCTGCGCCTGCCGTGCTCGTCGCCGACCCTGCGGATCGGCACTCGCCCAACCTCCAGATCCGTCGGTCAGCCCGAGCGCACGTGCCGAAACGCTCGGATGAGCACCCGCCGGTCTCCGTTGCCGGCTGGGACGCGACCATCGACGAGCCAGAGATTTATCCGCGGCGCCGCTGTCTCGGGGTCCGGGACCGCGGGCCCGTCGACCTCATTGACGATGGCCCCGTCGACGGTGAACGTGACGCGGGCCGGGCACCAGTCGAGAGAGCACGTCCACGGACCGGCGGTCGGCGGGACGAACGACGCTTGATGTCCCGGACCGTCGGCCGGATGCACCGTGCACAGCCCGCCAACGGGCCTCGGCGGGAGAGCGCCCCACGCCGAGACCTCGATGTCGAGCTCGCGATTGTGCTGGACAGGATCGTCGCTCCAGGTGAACAGGCCGAGCACGACGTTCGAGTCGAGGCGATGGCCGGGCGTGTCGATCGTCCACTCGTAGCGCCCGTAGCCGAGCGGCCGGGAGCCGATCACCTCCGCGCACCGCCAGCGCCCGGCACGCCGGGCGATCGTGAGGGCGAGCGCGTCGTCGGCGGTGACGCGCACGGCGGCGGGGGAGTCGTCGAAGTAGTTCGGACCGGGCCCGACCGGCGCCGCCGCTGCCCGCTTGAGCGTCCACGAGGATCCGCTGAACTCGACGACTCGCTCGCTCACGGTGCCCACCGCTACCGGGAGGGGACAGGCCGCAGGAGCAGCGTCTGCAGGGCGCGGCCGACGGGGCCGTGCTCATCGAACAGCAAAGCGTCGGCCAATCCGACACCGCCGGGCTGCCAGGACGACGTCGAGCTGCTGCCGAGCCACTCGCCCTGCGGGTCGCGGTGGAGGGCGATGACGAGATCGGTGTTGATGAACTGCAACTCATCGAGGTCGGTGTGACGGCTGAAGGCGTTGCCGCAATCCGACAGCGGGGCGATGCGCTGGAACGGGGACGGCTCCTCGTCGGGCAACGGGGCCACGGTGCGCATGTACACCGTGGTCGCGCCGCCGTCGCCGGAGGACCCGGAGGGGTACCGGCACTCCACCGAGTCGCGGAATCCGACCCATTGCGGCATGGCTCGGCGCATCGGGAACTCACCCGGCTCGGTGTCGATCACCGGCGGCAGCTCGACGGCGGCGTTGTCGAGTGGGGCGGGTAGGACCGGCTCGTCGGAGGTCCGCACGTGCATCCCGACAGCCGTGCTGCGCACGACGCCCTGGCCGTCGACGAGCACCGCCCGCGACGACGCCGTCGCCCGGCCCCCGCGCATGACCTCGGTGTCGATACGAAACCCGGCCATCGGCACGGGCGTGCCCAGCTCGACGCTGATCCGGGCCAGGCGGTGAGCCGGCACCGCCCGCTCAAGCGCCCGCACGAGCATCGCCGTCGGCGGACCACCGTGACACGCTTCGTGGTCCCACGGACCGCGGGCCAACTCCGTCGGCACGATCCACTCGGTGCCGTCGGGGCGCGCCTCGATCGTGAAGTAGCTCTCCGTCACGGGTCAGCCCCCGACAGGCTGCGCGGAGGCGGGCAGATCGGCCAGCACGGCCTCGCTGACCCACGCTCGGGTCAGATGCAGGGTCGAGCGGATCCGTACGACCCGCTTGGGGTGGTCGAAACCGACGCCGCACATCTGCAGCGCGGCCCGGATGCACGACGCCTCGTCGGGCAGCACCATCGGCAGGCGCGATCGCCGCAGGCCCGACGGCCCGGCGGTGAAGCCGTTGATGTACGTCTTGGGCCAGTCGATGCGGTTGGCCAGCGCGGCCGGGATGAAGTCGGCGAAGCCGACGCCGAGGGCGTTGCCCTCCGACACGTCGGTCAGGTCGAGCAACACGATTGCCTTCACCGCCGGTTGCTCGAAATCGGCCAGGCCGTTGACCCAGAACCGCCCGGTGACGTTGGGATCCATCGTCGTGCCCGAGATGTCCTTGCCACCCTGTTCGACGATCAGCACGTCGATGTCCGTGAACGGCAACGTCGGCACGAACGTGCGCGCGAACTCGGTCAGCTCCACCTCGCCGGGTCCGCCGACGTCAGTGGCGCTGAGCGCCTGCACGGCGACCACGTCGTCGGTCATCGACTCGACCGAGGCCACGCCGCCGAGCAGCCGGCCCGACTTGCGCAACGCCTCGATGCCGGCCGACAGGCGCTCGCGCATCTCGACCGGCCCACAGGCGTGGATCTGGGCCGCGCCCGGCTGCTTGCCGAAGCCGACCACGGCCATCTTCGTGCACCCACTCTCGATCGGCCCCTTGAAGCACGTGTGCGGCTTGACCCGGTTGACGGGGAGGATCCGGTCGGCGCCGGCGGCGTAGCGGTCGAGGTACAGCGGCATGCCGTCGGGCGTCGTGGCCACGACCTCGGTCTCCATCGTCGCCCGGATCTCGGCGGCGACCGACGCCTCGGTGAGGCCGAGATGTTCGAGCATCGCCCGCTGACCGTCGGCGGTCGCCCCACCGTGGCTACCCATCGCCGGCACGACGAACGGCTCGGCGGCGAGCTCGCGCAACCCGGCGATCGTCCCGCGCAGCAGCTCGACGCGACCCGTCAACCCCCGGCTGCCGCCGCCGACGGCGACGGTCATGCCTGCGGTGACGTCAGGGGCGAGAACGTCGACGACGGTCGCCTGCGCCGCCGCCGCGACGTCGGCGATCGGCGGTGCGCTCGGCCCGTCGAGGGCGACCTCGTGCAGCTCGGGCACCGTGATCGACGGGTCGAACGGAAGCTCCACCCCGGCCGCCAGCTGGTCCCATCCCATCCCCCACACGGTACGCCCGCCGACGGTCGCGGATGGAGCCCGGAGGTGCGTCGCAGAGGTCGACGGGGCCACCGGTCGCTGGCGGCGGCAGTAGTTTCGCCCCGTGAACGTGGATGTCGCCATCCTGGGCGACCTCCGTGTGCTCGTCGACGACTTCGACGTGACGCCCCGATCGCCAAAGTCGCGTGCGCTGATGGCGTCCCTGGCGCTGCGTACGGGCGAGGTGGTGTCCGTCGATCGGCTCATCGAGGAGCTGTGGCCAGCGTTGCCGCCAGATCGGGCGCGGCGGGTCGTGCAGGTTCGGGTGGCCGAGATCCGCAAGCTGCTGTCCATGGTGGCCGCCGGGTCGGTGCTGGAGTATGTGGCGCCGGGTTACCGACTGGCCGTTGCCACGAGTGCCGTGGATGCCGCTCGGTTCACCGATCTGGTGGAGCGAGCGCGCGTGTGCGCCGGCGTTGACGACTCCCTCGGCGCGGCAACGATGCTGCGCGAGGCGCTCGGCTTGTGGCGTGGCGAGGCGCTCGCCGACACGCTGGCGAGCCGGTTTCTCGAGGCGGAGGCAGCCCGGCTCGGTGAACTGCGGCTGGGCGCGATCGAGGACCGCGTGGATGCGGAGCTCGATGATGGCTGCCATCAGCGGCTGGTCGCCGAGCTGGGAGCCCTCGTCGCCGCTCACCCCCTGCGCGAGCGTCTGTGGGCGCAGTTCGTCGTGGCGTTGTACCGGAGCGGACGTCAGACCGAGGCGCTTCGGGCCTGTTCGAGCGTGCGCCGGCTGCTCGTGGAGCAGGCCGGTCTCGAGCCCGGTCCGTCGTTGCGGGCCGTGGAGGCGGCCGTGCTGGCGCAGGACCCGGATTTGGATTGGCGGCCCCGTTCACCGTCAGCGCGGACGGTGATCCCCGACCCGTTCGAGTCGAGGGCACCCGCGCCCGGACCCCTCGACGATCCGCCGGTAGTGCGGTACGCGAAGTCGCCCGACGGCGTCAACTTGGCCTACCAGGTCGTCGGGGAGGGACCGATCGACCTGGTGATCGTTCCGGGCTACATCTCCGAGCTCGACAACTGGTGGGAGGCCTGGTCCGGCCGGCTGGTGCGCCGCCTGTCGTCGTTCTCACGGTTGATCCTGTTCGACAAGCGGGGCGTCGGACTGTCGGATCGGCCGGAGCGGATCGTCGTCGAGGACTGGGTGGAGGACGTCGTGACCGTGCTCGATGCGGTGGGGTCGGTCCGCCCCGCCGTCCTCGGTATGTCGGCGGGGGGCAAGATCGCCATGCTGTTTGCGGCGATCCATCCGGAGCGCACGAGTTCGCTGATCGTGTACGCCGCATCACCCCGGGTGTTGACCGACGGGACGGACTATCCGTCGTCGGCCACACCCGAGGGCATGGAATCGTTCATCCGACACGTCGAGCAGACGTGGGGTACCGGTGAGTCGCTGATGCATTGGTGTCCGAGCATGGGCGACGATCCGGTCGTGCGGGCCCAGTTTGGCCAGTACGAGCGACGGTCGGCAAGCCCTGGCTCGGCCAGCTCATACCTGCGCCTGGTCACGTCCCTCGACATGCGTGTCGCGCTGCCCGTGATCGCCACGCCGACCCTCGTGATCCATCCGCTCCGCGACCGCGCCGTGCCGATCAAGGTCGGCCGCTACCTCGCCGACCACATCGCCGGGGCGAAGCTCTGCGAGCTGGACACCGCCGACCACTTGATCTGGTTCTCCGAAGCGATCGACACCATCACCGACGAAGTCGAGCGGTTCATCCTCGAGGCCCCACGGGTCGAGCCGTCGAGTGCCGCTCTCATGACCATCGTTGCAGTGCTGATCGATGATCCTGCCGCCATCGTCAGATCACGCTGCCACTCGCTGGTGCACCAGCACCGCGGGCAGATCTGGGGGGACGCCGATGCCGAGCTGATCGCGGCCTTCGAGGGCCCGGTCCGGTCGATCCAATGCGCGCTCGCCATCGTCACCACCCTCGCCGCGCTCGGTGTCTCGGCGCGCGTCGGCGTGCACGCGGGGCCGTGCGCGGTCGGCCGCCCGCCGGGCTCGACGGTCGACGCCGCGATCGCAATCGCGACCACGGCGCGTCGCGGCCAGGTCGTGGCGTCGTCGGCCGTCCGGGATCTCGCCGGCGGGTCGGCCTTCGAGTTCTCCCGCCCCGGCCGACGCGACGTCGGACCCGACGACGGTGGCGCCGACCCCTACATCGTCGAACCGTGTCGCGTCAGGTGATGTTCACACGCCTCGTGATCCAACCATTGCTCTCCCAGTAGGTCAGCTTCGACGTCAGGAACGGGTCATCCGGGGCCGGCTGCACGTTCCCGTCGGTGTCGAACGCCCGGCACTCGACGGTGTGCTCGCCAACCGCTGGCCGGCCCCAGTCGAAGGTCCAGAACGTCCACGTGTATCCGGCTCGCAGGGCGTCGCCGTCGGCCTCGGTCTCGGTCACGACGGCCGCCGTCCACGGGCCGCCATCGATGCGCACCTCCACGTGCTCGATCGGTGCGCCCCAGGCGACCCCGGTGATCATGTACTGATCACCGCGGCGGGTGACTCGGGCCGGGGCCGACTTCAACCGAGCGTGGCCGACGGTCGCAAACGTCCACACGGTCTGACCGTCGCGCTCCTCCTCCCGGATCGTCACGTATTCCCGCGCCATGAACCGCCCCGCAAACCGCTGGTCGACGACCTCGATCCCGTTCAGCCACTTGACGTTGGCGACGCCGTACCAACCGGGCGCGATGAGCCGTACGGGGGCTCCGTGCTCCGGTGTGAGATCCTGGCCGTTCATCTCGTAGCACAGCAGGTTGTCGGGGGCCATCGCGTCGGCGATCGACATGCTGCGGGCGAAGTACTCGGTGCCGCTGATCGTGCCGCCCGGTCCGGGGCTGTCCGGGCGCTCGGGGCTGGGCAGGTTCCAACCGCCCGGGACATCGACGGGCCCCGAGTCGGCGCCCCAGAAGACGACCTCGGTCGCCTGGGGAAGCGGACGGGCCCGGCGCAGCACCTCGGCCAGCGACGTGCCACCCCACGCGGCGTTGCCGACCCCGCCGATGAAAAACGGCAGACCGGTGTTCCCGGAACATTCGAGCGTGAACTCAACCTCGCGACGGTTCCGTGCCCGCAGGTCGGCGAGCGACCACGATTGCGGCCGAGCCACCAGCCCGCGGACGTCGACCCGCCATGCCGCGGCGTCGATCGGCGGTTCGCCGTAGTGCTTTACTGTGAAGAACTCGTTGGCCGGGATGATCCGGTCCTGGAGGCGCTCCCAGATCAGCGGGTGGCCGACGCCCTCTTCGACTCCCGGTGGGAGGGGTGCGGGCTGATCGACCCAGTCGATCACGGTCTCGTCTTCTTGGTTGCCCGGGAACGCCTGGGCCGGTCCCGCGATGCGCATGACGGCGAGTCCAGCGAGCGCGGCGCCTCCAGCTCTCAACACGTTGCGACGGGTCAGGTCATCCATGTCCACGGGCTCACTGTCGCGACGAGGCCTCACGGCTGGCTCACGGCCTGCTCACGCCGACCGCCGATGGTGTGCGGTGGCCTGGATCGAGATACCCCGGAGATCCGGGATGGATCGTGATCGAGGTTGCCTGCAGAGTCAGGGCATGACGAATACAGAGGCCAACAAGAAGATCGTGACCGAGTTCATCGACGGGTTGTTCAGTCGAGGGGACTCCGACGTTGTCGACGCTTATCTGAGCGATGACTTCGTGAACCACGATCCCCCGTTCGGGGGTGAGTAGCGATCGTGAAGGTATGCGGTCGGCGGGGGCGAGTTTTCGGGCTGCGTTCCCGGATTGGCGCAGCGAACTGCACCTGTTGATCGCGGAGGCGGATCTCGTCGCCGAGCACTTCACCGCTCGGGGGACCCACCGCGGCGAGGTCATGGGGGCGGCGCCGACGGGTCGGGAGGTTTCGCTGAAGGGAATCAACATCTTTCGCCTCCGCGACGGTCGGATTTGCGAGCGCTGGGGGTGCCTCGACGACTTGGGGTTCCTCCGACAGCTCGGTGTCCTCCCGAGCTCTGACCGTTGACCCAGGGCGCCAGGCGGCGTCGTAGGGTGGCTGTCGTGGGCAGGCCCGCGGCGCGCGGAGAGGCAGTACAGGCGTTGGCGGCGCGCTGCTATGCCGGGCTCGACTCCATGTCGCTTCAGCGCGAGCTCGTCGATTTCCTCGGACGCAACCTGGCTGTCGATGCGGTGTTCTGCGCATCCGTGGACCCCGCCACGTTGCTGTTCACCGGCGCGGCTGGATCGGGCCACAGGAACGAGACGGGTGGCCAGCGCGCGGTACCGAGAGACCATGGCTCCGCTCGGACTCGGCGATGAGCTACGCGCCGCGTTTCGCTCCGGTGGAGAGTGCTGGGGCTTCCTTTGCCTCCATCGTGAGGACGCGCCGCTCGGCTTCACCGAGGCCGACGCCCGCCTCGTCGCCCGCCTCTCATCGCACGTCGGCGCGGGGCTACGCCGAGCCATGCTCGTTGGTGCTGCAGGCGCCGGTGCCGAATTTGATGCCCCCGGAGTCCTCGTGCTCGGCGAGGATCGCTCACTTGTCGCAACCACTGCCGCAGGTGACCGGTGGCTGTGGGAGCTTCCCAGTCCAGAACAGCTCGGGTCATTGCCACTCGCCGTCGAGGCCGTACTCGCTGGCCTCGAAGCGATCCGCGCCGGTCGCGACGACGTCGTGCCTCGGGTCCGCGTCCGCACGCGATCAGGGCGTTGGGCGGTCCTCCATGCCTCCGACATGGCCGGGCTCGGCGAGGCCCGACACGTCGCGATCGTCGTCGAACCAGCCAAACCGTCCGAACTCGCACCGCTCATCCTCCTTGCCTACGGGCTCACCCAACGAGAAGCCGAGGTCGCTCAGTCGGCGCTTCAGGGAAGGCCGAACAAGGCCGTGGCGGGAGCACTCCGCATCTCGGAGAACACCGTCGAGGACCACCTGAAGTCGGTATTCGCCAAGGTCGGCGTCGGCAGCCGGGGCGAACTCACAGCACGCATCTTCTCTGAACAGTCCGGGCATCGACCGCACCAGCTGTGCTCGGGACCTTCGTGACGCGTTCGCGCGGCTTCGTGCGGCGCCTGGATATCAAGTCAGCCCGTTAAGCGACGGCACTCGAGGGGGCGTCGCGCGCGGACCCGTCGAGGGCGTCGTCGGTGATGCCGAGGAGCAGGACGGACAAGAGCGCGATCGCGACGCCGCTGTACGCGAACACCGTCGTCACGTCGACGACGCCCACCAGCGTGGCGCCGATCGCGGCGCCCACCGGCACCGCTCCCCACGAGACCATGCGGCTGGCGGCGTTCACGCGGCCGAGCAGGTGATCGGGGACGATGCGCTGGCGGAGTGACACGACGATGACGTTCCAAACGACCAGCCCGGCGCCGAGAACGAGGCTGGCGGGGATGGCGACAGCCACGTCGGCAGTGGCCATCGCGGCGATCGACGCACCGTCGACGATGATGCAGACGAGCAGCAGGCGCCGTCGTCCGAGAGCGCGCTCCGCGGCCTCCACCGTGAGGGACGCAATGAGGCTCCCTACGGCCGAGACGGTGAGCAGCGCGCCGAACTCGAGCTCGGAGAGGCCCATTGGCCCGGGCGCGACGACCAGCACTGCGAGCAACGCGAACGCGGCCGTCGCACAGACGTTAGACACGGCGCCGATGAGGGTGAACCGGCATAACACCGGTTGCCCGCGGAGATAGCGCAGGCCCTCGGCGATGTCTTCGCGCCAGCGGGCGCCGGTCACGATTCGGGTGGGACGGAACGACCCGGAGATCCGGGCGAGGGCGATGGCGGCGAGGAGGAAGCAGGCGGCGGTCGTGCCGAGCGAGAGGGCGACGCCGACACCGACCAGCAGGCCACCCAACGGGGGCCCGACGAACTCGTTCATCGTCGTCTCGACCGCGGACAGGCGGCCGTTGGCCCGTGTGAGCTCGTCCGCGGCGACGACGGTCGGGACGATCGTCTGCGCGCTCGTGTCGAACAGCGTCTCCATGACGCCGAGGGCAAACGCCACCACGAACAACATCCAGGTGCGGGCGGTGGCTGTCGCCGCGACCACGGCGAGGCCACCGACGACGATGACCCGGCCGAGCTGCACGGCCACCATCACCCGCCGCCGGTCGAGACGGTCGGCGAGGGCGCCGGCGTGCAGCGCGAACAGCAGCCACGGCAGGCCGAGGGCGACCGTGATCCCCGCCACGGCCGATGGCGAGCTGCCGAGCTCGAGAGCCAGCAAGGGCAGGCTCAGCTGCAGGATGCCGTCGGCGAGGTTGGACAGCCCGGAGGCGGTCCACAGGCCGCGGTACGCGGGACCGAGGCTCGGTCGGAGCAAGAACGAGCTTGCCAGACTGTGCAGGCATGAGCATCTCTCCTCCGGGCGGGGCGACCCCGGCGATCGAGCTGCGGCCGGTGCGGGCCGACGAACTCGGCGCCGTGTGCGCCCTCATCAACCGGGCTGCTGTTCACGAGGGAATCGACCAGGTCGAGACGATCGACGAGCTCGAGCAGGCGCTCGACCACGACGACCTCGACCCTCTTCGGGACACCCGTGTCGCCCTCGTCGACGGCCAGCTCGCCGGGTTGCAGTACGTCCTGCACCCACGAGCCGAGATCCGCATCGACAGGGCCTGGCTGCTCGGCGAGGTCGACCCGGATCAGCGGGGCAAGGGGGTCGGCACGGCCTTGCTTGAGTGGGGCGTGCACCGGGCCCGCGAACGCTTTGCGGCGCGAGCCCACGACCTGCCGAAGCGGATCTGGGTAACCGCCTACGAGTCGTCGGAGACCAACCGTCGCCTCTACGTGCGGTTCGGGTTCACGCCCGTGCGATGGTACGACGAGCTCATCCGGGCGCTCACGGACTTGCCGGCGGTGGCCGTGCCCGCCGGCGTCGAGCTGCGGACCTGGACCGAGGGCCGCGACGAGGACCTCCGCGTCGCGCGCAACGCCGCGTTCGCCGACCACTGGGGCTCCGAGCCGGTGGACGCGGCGCGTTGGCACGATGCCGTGCACGGCGCCGGCGGCCGGCCCGACCTATCGGTCTTCGCCGTCGACCGCGAGTCCGGCGACGTGGTGGGAATCTGCGTCAACCGGGCCTATCCCGCGGACGAGGCGCTGACCGGGCGCCGCGAGGCATGGATCCACAACGTCGCGACAGTCTCGGCCTGGAGAGAGAAGGGGATCGCGTCCGCGATGGTGGCGTGGTCGCTGCAGGCGTTCGAGGCGGCCGGGTTTACCCACGCCGTGCTCAGCGTCGACTCAGCCAGCCCCACCGGTGCCGCACGGCTCTACAGGGCGCTCGGGTTCGAGTCGCTGCGCCGCTCGGTTCTCTACGAGATCGGGGTTTCGTGAGCGAGAACGGGTCGGGGTGGAAACGCCCACTGAGCTGGGAGATCCTGTGGTCGAGCCCGGCGTCGATCCGGGGACCTTCCGCTTTTCAGGCGGACGCTCTGCCGACTGAGCTACTCGACCGTGTGAACGATGCGGGGCGGGGATCGCTCCCCGCCCCGATGGCGGTCCCGACGGGACTTGAACCCGCGACCTCCGGCTTGACAGGCCGGCGTGAACTCCAGACTTCACCACGGGACCTTGATGTTCGTGCTCGACTCGCGAACAAGTCGCTCGTCTTGCCTCCGAGCTCGCCGTCTCCGCTGCGCTTCGACGACTCACCCTGCTTCTATGTGTTCGCACCCCCAACGGGATTCGAACCCGTGCCGCCACCTTGAAAGGGTGGTGTCCTCGGCCGCTAGACGATGGGGGCGAGGCCTCATCCAGTTGAGAGCGCTCCGACGATATCAGGGCGCCCGAACATCACCACCGGCCCTTGCTGCGTGCGTCGTCACTGCTCGCCGGACGCCGCCCGGACGCAGGCGTCGAGCATCCACGACAGGAACGCGTAGAGGTGGAACTCGGGCGTTGCCGCGTCCGTCGGCTCCTCGTCCTCGTCCTCGTCCTCATGCACATCGAGCATCGTGCCGAGCACGAGGCGGACGCCGTTGAGTGCCTGCATCAACGACAGCAGGCCGGCTTCGTCGAAGGCCACCTTGCGTCCCCCACCGTCGAGGACGGCGCGCACGGCGTCGATCGCCGCCACCCGGCTGGTCGCGAGGTCGTCGCGCGTCAACCGCTGATACTCGGCCTCGGCCTCCGGGTCCTCGGGATGGACGACCGGAAACAGCCGGCGTAGGCCGGCCGCATCGGCAGCCCCGTCGGTCAACAAGGAGCGCAGCTCGTCGAGCAGCCCGCTGACGACGGCGCGCTCTTCGGCGGCGAGGTGCAGGGCGTACCCGGTGCGCGTGCGGCTGATCAGCTTCGGTTCCCGCATCGCGTTCACGAGCGCAGCGTCATTCGTCGTGCTCGAGCGTGGCCCACAGGCCATGCTCGTGGAGCCGGAAGACGTGCATCTCGCTCTGCTCCCGCGGCCCGCTGGACACGACGGCCTTGCCCTTCTCGTGCACGTCGAGCATCAGCGCGGTGGCCCGCTCCAGGTTGTAGCCGAACAGCTTCTGCAGCACGAAGGTGACGTAGCTCATCAGGTTGATCGGGTCGTTCCAGACGATCACGACCCACGGCCGGTCCTCGCTCGTCGTCTCCTCGATCGTCGGCTGCTCGAGCACATCGAGCCCGCCACCGGGCTCGCCGTCGGCCCGCGGCCAAACCTGCCCCGCATCGGCGACCATCGCCCCATTCAACCCCGCAGGCGGCGGATTGGGGGCCCCGCCGGGCCGGGCCTAGCCTGAGCCGCGTATGGCCGTCGGCAGCCGCCCCCTCGTGCCCTCGCGGCTGGCCCCCGGCGGTGTGGCCGTCCACGGCACCCGCCACCGGCCACGGTCGCTGATCGGCGCCTATGTCGCGCTGACCAAGCCGCGGATCATCGAGCTGCTGCTGATCACGACCGTGCCGACGATGGTCCTGGCCGAGCGGGGTTGGCCGGCGTGGTCGCTGATCGCCGTCACGCTTGCCGGCGGCACGCTGGCCGCTGGCGGCGCCAACGCCATCAACATGTACGTGGACCGCGACATCGACGCGCTGATGGAGCGCACCCGGGACCGCCCGCTCGTCACCGGCGCCGTCGAGCCCGGCCACGCCCTCGTGTTCGCCCTCGCCCTCGAGGTCGTCGCCTTCGCCGTGCTGTGGTCGGGCGCCAACCTGCTGTCGGCCGTGCTCGCCCTCGCCGCCGCCGCCTTCTACGTCGGCGTCTACACGATCTGGTTGAAGCGCACGAGCACCCAGAACATCGTCGTCGGCGGCGCCGCCGGAGCCGTCCCGGTGCTCGTCGGGTGGGCCGCCGTCACCGACGCCCTGGCGTGGGCTCCGCTCGTGCTGTTCTTCGTCATGTTCTGCTGGACCCCGCCGCACTTCTGGGCGCTCGCCATCCGCTACGCCGACGACTACCGCGCCGCCGAGGTCCCGATGCTGCCGGCCGTCGTGCCCGTCGCCCAGGCCGCCCGCCACATGATCGCCTACACGGTCCTCATGGTCATCGGGACGCTCGTGCTCGTCCCCGTCGCCGATCTCGGCTGGATCTACACCGCCGCCGCCGTCGCGGCCGGCGCCCTGTTCCTGGCCGCCACCGTCAGTCTCGCCCGCACCCCGACGCCGGCGCAGAGCATGCGCGTGTTCGCCTTCAGCATCACCTACGTCACCGTGCTCTTTGCCGCCATCACCGTCGACGTCCTGGTCCTGGCGTGAGGACGCGGGCCGTCGGCGCGAGCCAATTTCCGCTCTCGTCAGGGCCGACCGATAATGTCGGCCCCGCCGCGGCTTGCCGTCGACCGTCACCCGCGCAGTGAGGCCCTTCATCGCACATGAGCACGATCGACACCAGCCCTGAGGCCCTGTCCACGGCGACTGCCCCGCCGCCGCGCGACGAGGCGGTGACGACCCGTGCGACCCCGGCGACGGTGGCCTGGGTGACGTCGGCCGACCACAAGGTGATCGGGCGGATGCTCGTCGGCACGGCCCTGACGGTGCTCGCCGCCACGGCCGTAGTCGGCGTCGTCCTCGGCGTCGAGCGCATCGACGGTGGGGGCACGCTGCTCGACCCCGGCGCGATGCCCCAGCTGTTCACCGCCTTCCGCATCGGTCTCATCTACGGCGGGCTGCTGCCGCTCGTGCTCGGGATCGGCGTCGGCATCGTGCCGCTGCAGCTCGGCGCCCGCGCCCTTGCCTTCCCCCGTCTCGCCGCGGCCGGGTTCTGGACCTGGCTCGGCGGGCTCGCGCTCGTCGTGATCGCGCTGGCCGGCAACGGCGGGCCACTCGGTGGCGACGGCGACATGGTCGACCTCTTCCTCACCGGGCACGGCGTGCTCGTCATCGGGCTGGCGGCCGTCGCCATCTCCCTGGCCACGACGGTGCTGACGACCCGGGCACCGGGCATGCGCCTCGAGCGGGTCCCGTTCTTCTCGTGGTCCGTGCTGGTCACCGCGCTGGGCCTCGTGCTGCTGCTCCCCGTGGTGCTCGGCGCGCTCATCTACCTGTACGTCGACCACCGCAATGGTCGGGCGCTGTTCGGCGGCAACGCCGGCATCAGCAGCTGGCTCGGCTTTGCCTGGACCCAGCCGACGACGTACCTGTTCGCGCTGCCGGTCATCGGGCTGCTGGCCGAAGTCGCCCCGGTCACGTTCGCCAAGCGGACGCCGATGCGCGGCGTGGCCTACGCCGGCCTCGGCCTCGTCGGCATCGCCGCCCTCGCCGGGGTCAGCCAGCGCCACCACCTCGTGGGCTGGGACGGAGGGCTCGGCGACAAGCTCCAAGACGTCGTCGTCTGGGCGTTCTTCCTGCTCCTACCCGTCCTCGGGGTCCTGCTGGTCACGGCCGTCGTCGGCCTCGTCGCCAAGCCGACCCGGGGCGAGCGGCCGAACATCGGAGCTCCCATAGTGTTCGCCTTCCTCGGCACCGAGCTCGTCGTCGCCGGGATGCTCGCCGGTGCGCTCACCAACATTGTCGATCTCGGCCTGGGCGGCACCGTCTTCGAGGAAGCGGCGCTCGTCCTCGTCGTCTACGGCGGGGTGCTCGGCGCGCTCGGCGCCCTCGCCTACTGGACCCCAACGTGGACGGGATACACGGTCCCCTCCGCCCCGGCTATCGGCCTGGCCGGTCTGGGCTTGATCGCCACCGCCCTCGCCGCCGGGCCCTACCTGGTCGCCGGCTTCGCCGACCAGCCGGCCGGCGCCGCCGTGTACGACTACGGCGGTCCGTCGGGACTGTGGAACGTCCTCGTCACCGCCGGCCACGCCCTGATGGCGCTGACGGTGTTCGCCTTCGTCGGTCTCGTCGTCAAGGCCGTGACCGGGCGCAGTGAACCGGCCGCCGCCGACCCGTGGCGCGGCCACACGTTGGAGTGGGCGACGACGGCGCCGGCGCCGGTCGAGAACTTCGTCGAGCCGCCGACGGTGAGGTCGCCCGAGCCGGTGTACGACCTGCGGGCCACACCCGACCACGGCGCAGTCGAGGAGCAGGACCGCTGATGCACGCCCTGCCCGCCGCGCCGGCACCGCCGCCACGCCGCCAGTTGCTCGTCGGCACCGCCCTCGCCGGCGCCGGCCTGCTGATGCTGATCGGCGGCATGCTCGCCATCTGGTACCAACAGCGAGCGCGAGCCCTCGACGCCGGCGACGAGGCCACCTGGCTCCCCGACGGCGTCACCGTCCCCGAGGTTCCGGTCAACGTGATGGCCTTCGGCCTCGTCGCGCTCGTCCTGTTCGCCCAGTGGGCCGTGCACGCCGCCCGCCGCGGCGAGCGGGCCAACACCGGCCTCGCCCTCGGGCTCGTGGCGCTCATCGGGTTGGCCGTGATCAACGCCCAGGTGTTCGTGTACCACCAGATGGACCTGCCGATCGCCGGCGACGCACCCGGCTACGCCGGGATGTTCTACGCCGTCACCGGCACGATGGTCGCCCTGCTCGTCATCGGCGTCGCCTTCAGCCTGATCACGGCGTTTCGCTCCCTCGGCGGGCGCCCTCGTGACGCCGAACTGGTCGCCGCCCACGCCCTCTACTGGTACGTCCTCACCGCCGCGTTCGTGGCCATGTGGTTCGTCGTCTACGTGACGAAGTAGACGATGTTCACCACTGGTTCGAAGCTCCTGTTCGGTGGCGGCACCGTCGCCGCCGTCGGCGCCGTGCTCTACGGCGTGCTCGTCGCGGGGGCGCTGGGCACGGTGGGCTTGACGTTCGCGGCCGCCGTGCTCTGGCTGCTCGGCGGCATCAGCGCCGTCACCCGCGACGCCAACGTCTCGTCGATGGACGTCGACGCCCTCCACTACACGGCGGCCGCGGCTCCGGCGCCGTCGGCGTCGATGTGGCCGGCCGTCGGCGCCCTCGGCGTCGTGCTCCTGGCCGTCGGCCTCGTCACCTACCAGGTCGTGGTCGTCTTCGGCCTCATCGCCCTGGTCGCCGCCGGCGCCGAGTGGATGGTCCAGGCCTGGAGCGAGCGGGTCTCCGACGACGCCGGGCGCAATGCCGGCATACGGGGCCGGCTGGCCCACCCCTTGGAGTTCCCGGTCCTCGCCGCGGTCGGCGTCGCCGTCCTCGTGTACTCGTTCAGCCGGATCATGCTGGTCCTGTCCAAGACCGGCGGCCCGGTGGCGTTCGGGCTGATCGCGCTGGCGGTGCTCGTGGCCGGCTTCATCGTTGCCGTCAAGCCGACGTTGAAGACGGGGATGATCGGCGCCGTCGCGGCCGTCGGTGCCCTCGGCCTGGTCGCCGGCGGCATCGCCTCCGCCCTCGAGGGCGAGCGCGACATCGAGGTCCACGAGACGACCGGCGGCCTGGCCGAGCACGGCGAATGTGCAACGGCCGAGGAGACCCACGCCGACGAGAACGCCAGCCAGAGCGTCGCCGCCAAGGCCAACGTGACCGGCGAGGTGACACTGCGCAGCGACGGGACACTCGTCGCCCGCAGCCTCGGCATCGCCGGCACGGCCGACTCGATCGTGGTCACTCGCAACAACCCGACGAACATCCTGTTCCGTAACGACAGCGACGAGGCCCGCCGCCTCGTGCTCGACGCCGGGCTGCGCTACGAGGACCCGACCGACACGAGCAGCGAGCAGGTCCCGGCGCAACACTGCACGGCTCTCGTCGAGAAGGGCGGGACCCAGTTGTTGACGTTCACGATCGCCAACACCTCCGCCGCGCAGGACGCGCCGATGACATTCAGCATCCCCGGTCTCGACGCCGCCTCGGTCGAGGTGGTCGTCCCGTGAGGACCGGAGCTACCGTGCCGCGCGTGCCGGCCGCCTCCTCGTCGTCGCGGCGCCTGATCGCCCTCGGCGCCGCCGTCGCCGCCAGCATGTTGATCGCCGGGTGTGCCAAGGACGCCCCGCAGGACACGTGGGACCCGGCCGGACCGAACGCCCAGAAGATCCACGACCTGCAGTGGCCCGTTTTCGCCATCGCTGGGCTCGTCGGCGTGATCGTCATGGGCGTGATCATCTACGTCGTCGTCCGCTATCGGGATCGCGGGCAGCCGATCCCCGAGCAGACCCACGGCAAGCCGGCGCTCGAGATCGGCCTGACGATCCTCCCCGCCCTCATCCTCATCGGCGTGGCCGTGCCGACGGTGGGCACGCTGCTGGCGCTGTCCAAGACCGACGACACCGAGTGTGTCGTCAACGTGACTGGCCAGCAGTGGTGGTGGGAGATCGACTACCCGCCCCAGGCCGGCTGCGGCGGCATCGACCGGGCCCTCATCACCAGCGGCCAGATGGTCATCCCGACGGGCACGAAGGTGCTCGTGCGCGGCACCAGCCGCGACGTGATCCACAGCTGGTGGATCCCTCGTCTCAACGGCAAGCGCGACATGGTCCCGGGGCGCGTGCAGACGGTCCGCCTGGAGGCCGACGAGCCGGGCATCTACGCCGGTCAATGCACCGAGTTCTGTGGCCTTTCTCACGCCAACATGCGGATGGAGGTCGTCGCCCTGTCGCCCGAGGACTTCGCCACGTGGCTGGCCAACCAGACGGCCGAGTACACCGCGCCCGAGGAAAGCTCGCTGGCGGCCGACGGCGAAGCGGTGTTCCTGTCGCAGTGCGCCAGCTGCCACCAGGTCGACGGCCTGCTGACGGCCGACGGCGCCCCGGCGATCGCCGCTCCCGAGACCCGCGTGTACGCCGGCGCCGCTCCCAACCTGACCCACCTGATGAGCCGCAACACGTTCGCCGGGGCGACCTTCGACCTCCTGACGTCGAGCTGCCGCGAGGCCGTGTGGGAGGCCTCGCCCGAGGAGTTCGGGGCGGCCTACCTCGCCGGCGTCACACCGGCGTGCCTCAATTCGGTCGACCTGCGGGAGTGGCTGCGCAACGCGCCGGAGAAGAAGCCGATGTACGCCGACCCGACGGAGCTCGAAGCGACCGACTTCCTCACCCGCGGCATGCCGTACCTCGCCTTGTCCGAGGAGCAGATCGACCAGCTCGTCGCCTACCTCTTGGAGCGCCAGTAATGGCCATCATCGAACGCCCGGCGCCGGCGCCGTCCCGACTCGTCGGCGCCCCGCCCCGCGTCACGGCCGACACCAGCTACGGCGTGTTCCGCCGGCCCGTCGAGACGACCGGCTGGCGCTCATGGCTGTTCACGGTCGACCACAAGAAGATCGGCATCATGTACGGCGTCGCCGCCTTTGCCTTCTTCGTCATCGGCGGCCTCGAGGCGCTGCTCATCCGGGCCCAACTAGCCGGGCCGGACGGCACCCTGCTCTCGGCCAGCGTCTACAACCAGATGTTCACCATGCACGCCACGTCGATGGTGTTCCTGTTCGCCATGCCGATGGCCGCCGCCTTCGGCAACTACTTCCTGCCGTTGCAGATCGGTGCCCGCGACGTCGCCTTTCCCCGCCTCAACGCGTTCGGGTTCTGGTGCTTCCTTGCCGGGGCGATCTTCGTCAACCTGTCGTGGTTCCTCGGCGGCGCCGCCGACGGCGGCTGGTTCATGTACGCCCCGAACTCGAGCGTGCCGTTCTCGCCGACCCACGGCATCGACTTCTGGGGACTCGGTCTGCAGATCACCGGCATCGCCTCGCTGACCGGCGCCATCAACCTGATCGTCACGGTCTTGAACATGCGCACCAAGGGGATGTCGCTGATGCGCATGCCGGTGCTCACCTGGATGGTCCTCGTCATCCAGTTCCTGCTGCTGTTCGCCATCCCGGTGATCACCGTGGCGCTGTTCCTGCTGATGTTCCAGCGCATCTTCGGGGCTACGTTCTTCTCCGTCGCCGACGGGGCCGACCCGCTGCTGTGGCAGCACCTGTTCTGGATCTTCGGCCACCCCGAGGTGTACATCCTCGTGTTGCCGTCGTTCGGCATCGTCAGCGAGGTCCTGCCCGTCTTCTCGAAGAAGCCGCTGTTTGGCTATCCGTTCGTCGTCTTCTCCGGCGCCGCCATCGGCTTCGTCGGGTGGGGCGTGTGGGCCCACCACATGTTCGCCTCGGGCATCGGCCCGGTCAGCGTGATGGTGTTCTCGATCGCCACGATGGCCATCGCCGTACCGACCGGCGTGAAGATCATCAACTGGACGTTGACGATGTGGGGCGGCAAGCTCAAGTTCACGACGGCGATGCTGTTCGCCATCGGTCTCGTCGTGCAGTTCACCCTTGGCGGCCTGTCGGGCGTCACCCACGCCGTGGCGCCGTCGGACACCCAGCAGACCGACACGTACTACATCGTTGCCCACTTCCACTACGTGCTGTTCGGCGGCGCCGTGCTCGGCTTCTTCGCCGGCTTCTACTACTGGTGGCCGAAGGTGTTCGGCAAGTGCCTCGACGAACGGCTCGGCAAGATCAACTTCTGGCTGATGTCGATCGGCATGAACCTGACGTTCGGACCGATGCACATCATCGGCCTGCAGGGTCAGCCCCGCCGGATGTACGTGTGGACCGAGGCGCGTGCCGGCGAGGGCTTCTTCAACATGGGCTTCTGGAACCTCGTCGCCTCGATCGGCGCGTTCACGATCGCTGTTGGTGTGCTGCTGTTCATCTTCAACGTCGTCAAGACGACCCGGTCGGCGCCGCCGGCCCCGCTCGACCCGTGGGACGCCCGCACGCTCGAGTGGATGACGACCTCGCCGCCGAAGGCGCACAACTTCGACGCCCTTCCCGAGGTCCACGCCCTCGACGAGTTCTTCCACCGCAAGTACGAGGACGTCGGCGAGGAGGGCCACCACGACCTGCGCCGGGTCGCCACCGCCGAGGAGATCCTCGCCGGCGAAGAAGCCAAGGGCGACCACCACATCCACCTGCCGTCACCGTCGTACTGGCCGATGGTGCTGGCCTTCTCGCTGCCCGTCGTCGCCATCGGCGTGATCTACGCCCCCGTCGTGGCGATCATCGGCGCCGTCTTCGCCCTGCTGGCCATGTTCGGCTGGGCCCTCGAGCCGGCGGTGGCCGACGAGTCCGACTACGAGCCGCCGGCCGACGACGCGCCGGGCACCGAACTGGCGACCGTCGGGAGCAGCGAATGAGCGAGCCGGGCGAGCCGGGCGGCACCCCGCCGGAACAGAAGGAGCCTGGCGCCGGCGCGCCAGACCTGGGTACGGACACCAGCGGGCCGGTCGACACCCTCGACCAGATCCCGATGGGTGGTGTGCCCGAGCCCGGGGAGACGCCGGCCGAGCAGTCGCCGGATCGGGCCAGCACGATCACCGAGATGCCGACCCACGGCGAGCACCGTGACCTGGAGGGCGGGCACGCCACGACGACCGGTCTGTCCAACAACAAGATGGGCATGTGGCTGTTCCTTGGCTCCGAGTGCCTGCTGTTCGGCGGTCTGATCAGCACGTACATGCTGTACCGGGGCCGCCACTCGGGCAGCATCGGGCCCGACCAGATCTACGACATCCCGTTCACGTCGGTGTCGAGCTTCGTGCTGCTGATGAGCTCGCTGACGATGGTGCTGGCCGTGTCGTCGATCACCCGCGGCGATCGCCGCAACGCCAAGCTGTGGCTCGTCATCACGGCCCTGCTCGGCGCGACGTTCCTCGGCGGCCAGGTCTACGAGTTCACGACGTTCTACCGCGAGGGCCTCGGCTTCACGACGAGCCTGTTCTCGTCGAGCTTCTACACGCTGACCGGCTTCCACGGCACGCACGTGTTCGTCGGCATCATCATGCTGCTGTCGCTGACCGGCATGTTGTCGCGCCGGCGGGTCACGGGCGACGAAGCCGAGGTCGTCGAGCTGGTCGGCCTGTACTGGCACTTCGTCGACATCGTGTGGATCGTCATCTTCACGCTCGTCTACCTGATCCCGGCCTGAGGAGGGCCATGAGCACCGACGTCCAGCATCACGAGCCGCCGGTCGAGGGCGACCTCCACGAGGACGACCACCACGGCGCCACGGACAAGCAGTACGTCGTGATCGCCGTGATCCTCGCCGCGATGACGGCGATCGAGGTCGCCGTCAGCTATATCGACATCGGCCCGCTGTTCCTGCCCGTGCTGCTGATCCTGATGGTGGTCAAGTTCCTCACCGTGGTCAGCTACTTCATGCACCTGAAGTTCGACAACAAGCTGTTCAGCTACCTCTTCTACACGGGCCTACTGCTCGCCGTCAGCGTCTACATCGGCGCCCTGGCGATGTTCCATTTCTTCCTGAGGTAGTGCCGACCTACATCGCGCTGCTGCGGGCGATCAACCTCGGCGCCACCCGCAAGTTCCCCAAGGACGCGATCATCGCCGCCACCGCGGCCGCCGGTGGCACCGACGTGGCGACCTACATCAACACCGGCAACGTGCGGGTCACCCTGCCGCAGCGGTCCCGGGCCAAGGCCGAGTCGGTCTTGGAGGCGGCGTACCGGGCCGACCGCGGCTTCGAGGTGATCACGATCGCCGTCACGACCGACGAACTGACCGAGATCGCCGCCGACGCCGCGGATCTGGCGGCGGAGAGCGGTAGGGCGGGGATGCAGTACGTCTCGGTCTGCAAGCACCGCCCGTCGGCCGCCCTCGCCCGGGAGATCGAGGCCGCGGCCGAGGTGTACGACGGCGAGCGGGTCGCCGTGCGCGGCCGCGCGATCCATCTGCTGCTCGACCAGCGCGACAGCTATCACCAGGCCCGGCTCGGCAACACGTGGCTGGAGAAGCGGGTCGGTCCGGCGACCAACCGCAACCGCACGGTGATCACCACGCTGGCCGAGAGATGGGGTCGCTGAACGCGCGGATCCCCGAGGGACGTGCGTGGCTACGTTCGAGGACCGTCGGCGCCAAGCACTACCGCTTCTGGCACGGCACACCCGCAGTCCCGCTCGCTCGTCGCTGTCCGGATCGGTCCCTCTCACACCACCCGCGCGTTCGCGTCGAGGACCTGAACATCGGCCACCACCAGGCCCGCCTCCGGCTCCCGTCGGCCGGCGTCGGGATCCGGCCGCTGGCGGCTCTGCGTCAGCGTTGTGGTGACCCGTTGCGCCACTTTGCTGACGCTGGCGGTGGGTGCGCCCAGTCAGCCGACGTGCTCTCCTCTTTCCCGAGCCTCATCACCGCATTGCCCGGCGCGGTTGCCCAGTCGTCGCCGGCGGGTGGGCGACGCCGGCGATGCGCTCGGCGGGCGGTGGGCACGGCACACTGAGGGGGTGCTGGCGCAGGGCGTCGAGGTCGATCCGTTTCGGTTCGTGGCCCATCCGGACGTTTGGCTGCTCGTTGCGTTCCTGATCGGGGCTTACGTGTACATGGTGCGGGTCGTCGGGCCGCACGCCGTGGCGGTGGGCCAGCCGGTCGTCACCCGCCGCCAGGTGTGGTGCTTCGCCGGCTCCATGGCCCTGCTCTGGACGGCTAGCGACTGGCCGCTCCACGACGTCGGCGAGCAGTACCTGTACTCGGCTCACATGCTCCAGCACATGATGCTGAGCTACTTCCTGCCGCCGCTGGCCCTGCTGGCCACGCCGGAGTGGCTGCTGCGGACGCTGATCGGCTCGGGCCGCGCCTACCGCGTGCTGCGCTGGTTCTGCCACCCGGTCGTCGCCGGCGTCTTGTTCAACATCGCCGTGATGGTCAGCCACATCCCCGGCGTCGTCAACGCCTCGGTCGACAGCTCCAACCCGGCCACGCACTACCTGCTCCACGTGATGGTCGTAATGACGTCGCTGTTGATGTGGATGCCGGTGTGCGGCCCGTTCCGGGAGCTCCGCCTCGGCACCGGGGCGACGATGATCTACCTCTTCTTGCAGTCGGTCGTGCCGACGGTGCCGGCCGGCTGGCTGACGTTCGCCGAGGGCGCCGTGTACCGGGCCTACGACCAACCGGTCCGCGTCTGGGGCTTGTCGATCACGGCCGATCAACAGCTGGCCGGGGCGATCATGAAGACCGGCGGCAGCATCTTCCTTTGGACGATCATCGTGCGGCTGTGGTTCACCCGCTTCTCGGCGTCCTACCGCACCGAGAACGGCTACCGCCGCCCGAACGCCGCGCCGTTGACGTTCGACGATGTCGAGCGGGAGTTCGCGGCAGCGCCCCCGGCCCCCGAACCCAGCCGGCCCCTAAACGGCTGACCGGATAGCTTCCGCCTCGCATGATCGACGTCCGGCTGCTGCGCGCCGACCCGGAGGCGGTCCGCGCCGGGCTGGCCCGTCGGCACGACCCGGTGGTCCTCGAGCAGCTCGACGAGGCGATCGTGCTCGACGTCCGCACGCGCGAGCTGACGGCCGAGCGGGACCAGCTGCGGGCGCGCGTCAACGACCTCTCGAAGCAGGTCGGCGCCCTGCGCCGTGAGGGTCGGGTCGACGAGGCGGTCGCACGTCAGGACGAGAGCCGCGCCCTCGGTGAGGACGAGCAACGCCTCGCCGCTGACGCCGAGGACGTCGGCGATCGTCTGCGCGGCCTGCTGCTGCGCATCCCCAATCTGATCCACCCCGACGTCCCCGATGGGCGCTCCGACGAGGACAACCCGGTCGTCACCGGGCCGGTCGGCTTGCCGGCCGAGTATCCCGAGCACCAGCGCGTCCCGCATTGGGAGATCGGCACCGAGCTCGGCATCCTCGACACCGAGCGGGCGATCAAGATCAGCGGCTCGATGTTCGCGATGACCCGCGGGCTCGGTGCGACGCTCGGGCGGGCCCTGTGCCAGCTGGCCCTCGACCGCAACGCCGACGCCTTCGAGGAGATCCGCCCCCCGTCGTTGGTGACCACGGCGACGCTGACGGCGACCGGCCAGCTGCCGAAATTCGCCGACGACGTGTTCGCCGTCGAGCGCGACGACCTGTGGTGCATCCCGACGGCCGAGGTACCGCTGACGTCGATCTACGGCGACGAGATCCTCGATGCCGCCGACCTGCCGGTGCGGTTGATGGCCTTTTCGCCGTGCTTCCGCCGCGAGGCCGGCGCCCCCGGCCGCGACACCCGCGGCCTGCTGCGCAGCCACGAGTTCGACAAGGTCGAGCTCGTCGCCATCACGACCTCCGAGCAAGCACCGGCGCTGCTCGACGAGATCCTGGCTCGGGCCGAGGGCACGATCGCCGCCCTCGAATTGCCCTACCGGATCATCGCCATCTGCGCCGGTGACCTCGGGCAGAGCCACCACCGCCAGTACGACATCGAGGTGTTCGCACCCGGCGCCGATCGCTGGCTGGAGGTGTCGTCGGTCAGCTGGTTCTCGGACTACCAGGGCCGCCGGGCCAACGTTCGGGTGCGCCGCCGGTCGGCCGACGGCGCCCTGGCCAAGGGCACCGAGATCGCCCACACGCTGAACGGTTCGGCCCTGGCCGTGCCCCGGGTGTGGGCGGCGATCGTCGAGAACCACCGCCAGCCGGATGGCTCCGTGCGCCTCCCGACGGCGCTCCACCCCTACCTGCGCGGCGCCACGACGATCCAGCCCCGCTCCCGGTCATGACCTCGTCGTCGTTGTCGTCGCGACGGGTGCAGTACGAGACGGCCGGGCTCGATGTCGCCGACGTCGCCGCTGACCCGATCACCCAATGGACTCAGTGGTACGACGAGGCGGCGACCGCCGGCGTCGCCGAGCCCAACGCGATGGTGCTGGCCACCGTCGACCGCGACGGCCGTCCCGATGCCCGCTTCGTGCTCGTGCGTGGCGCCGACGAACGCGGCTTCGTCCTCTACACGAACCTGCACAGCGAGAAGAGCGCCCAGCTCGCCGGCCAACCGCACGCCGCCGGCGTCTTCTCATGGCTCGACCTGCACCGCCAGGTACGGGTTCGCGGTCCAGTCGAACGGGCGACCGACGCCGAGGCCGACGCCTACTTCGCCGGCCGCCCCCGCGACAGCCAGATCGGGGCGTGGGCGTCGCCGCAGAGCGAGCCGCTGGCCGACCGGGCCGCGCTCGACGCCCGCATCGCCGACGTCGCGGCCCGCTTCGAGGGCGAGGACGTCCCGCGCCCACCGTTCTGGGGTGGCTGGCGTCTGGGCCTGGCCGAGGTCGAGTTCTGGCAGGGCCGCCCGAGCCGCCTCCACGACCGCGTCCGCTACACCCCCACCGGCGACGGCACCTGGACGACCACCCGCCTCGCCCCCTGATCGCCGTTTCGCATTCGCAACCGGAGGTTGCTCGGCGAGTTGATGGAGCCGGCCTGCGGCCGGCACCCAACCATCCAGGCGATCGACCGGCGGAGCCGGTTCCACCGCCGAAGCGGGGGTGCGACGCTGCGAAACCGGCTCCTACGGGCAGCCGCGGGTGAAGCGGAGGCGGGTGATGGCCCCGCTCGGGGCGTAGGTGACGATGGCGATCGAGTTGCGGGCGGCGCGGGTGTCGAGGAACGACACGTCGACGCCCTGCCACACCGGCGCCGGCGGGGCGGCCGGCGGAGGGTCGGCGCAGGCCACGTCCTCACCCTCCTCGCTCAGCTGGAGGATCTCGGCGTTCGGCGCGAGCACGAACCGGCGGGTCGAGGGGTTGTTGTTCACGTACGGCTCCGTCGTCCACCAGACCGGCAACGGCTCCTCGATGAACCCGGCGGCGTCGACGAGACCGATCATCGGGTGCTGGTACGAGTAGCGATCGAACTCGATCGTCCGGTAGATGCCGTCCTCGTCGTCGTCCACCACCCGCCCGAAGTCGAAGCGGGCGCCGTCCCAGTCGCCGACCGGCTGGGGCGCCAACGTGGTCGTCGGGGCCTGGACGACGACGGCCACCGTCGTGGTGGCGGCCGGGTCGGGGGCAAGGGTCGTCGTCATCGTCGTCGACGACGGCAACGGCAGCGGCAGCGGCGCCAGTGTCGCCTGCGTCGTCGTGGCGGCGTCCTCGACGCAGGCGGTCACTGCGACGGTCATGGTCACGGCGAGGCCGGCGAGGGGGGAACATCGGCGGCGGGGACGTGCGGCGATGGCGGCGATCGTACCGAGGCCGCCGCCGGCCAACTCGACCCGACCCCGCCTACGCTCGTGTGGTGCTGGTCTGGATGGATCTCGAGATGACCGGCCTCGACCACACCCGCGACGTCATCGTCGAGATCGCCACGATCGTCACCGACGACGATCTGACGATCGTGGCCGAAGGTCCCGACCTCGTCGTCCACCAACCGGCCGACGTGCTGGCCGCGATGGACCCGTTCGTCGTCGAGATGCACACCCGCTCGGGATTGCTGGCCGCCATCGAGGCGTCGACGGTGTCCCTGGCCGACGCCGGCCTGGCCACGCTCGAGTTCATCCGCCACCACGTCCCGGCCCCCGGCACCGTGCCGCTCTGTGGCAACTCGATCGGCACCGACCGACGCTTCCTCGCCACCTATCTGCCCGAGATCGAGGGCTACCTGCATTACCGCTCGATCGACGTCTCGAGCGTCAAGGAGCTCGTGCGGCGCTGGTACCCCAAGGTGCGCCAGGCCCGGCCGCAGAAGCAGGGCCTGCACCGCGCCCTCGACGACATCCGCGATTCGATCGAGGAACTGCGCTACTACCGCCAGCGGGTCTTCCTCCCCGCCGCCGTTGCCAGCGGCGACCCCGTCTCCAGCCCGGTGACCGATCCGTGAAGGCCGTCGTCCTCACCGAGCACGGCGGGCCCGAGGTCCTGCGCATCGTCGAGACCGATGCGCCTGTGCCCGGACCCGACGACCTGCTGGTCGATGTCGCCCACACCGCGCTCAACCGAGCCGATGTGCTGCAACGGATGGGTCTGTATCCGGACCCGCGGCGCCCGGCCGTGGAGATCCCGGGCATGGAGTTCGCCGGCACCGTTGCCGCACTCGGGGCGCGGGTGACGGGCTGGCAGGTCGGTGACGCCGTGATGGGCATCGAGGCCGGCGGCTGTTACGCCGAGCAGGTCGTGACGAACGGCCGCCAGGCGTTGCCGGTGCCATCCTCCCTGGATCTCGGCGACGCCGCCGCCGTCCCCGAGGTCTTCCTCACGGCGTGGGACGCTCTCGTCGTACAGGGAGGGCTGACCAGTGGGCGCTGGGCGCTCGTGCACGCCGGCGCGTCGGGGGTGGGGACGGCCGCCATCCAGATCGCCGGCGCCCTCGGGGCCCGCGTCGCGGTCACGTGTTCGGCGGCGAAGGCCGATGCTTGCCGCCGTCTCGGCGCCGACATCGTGCTCGAACGCAGCCCGGCCGACTGGCCGGCCGCCCTGCGGGCCGCCCTTGCCGACTACGGCCGCGTCGACGGGGTCGACATGATCCTCGACGTCGTCGCCGGAGAGGACGCCCAACGCAATCTTGCCGCCGTCGCCCCGCAGGGACGCGTCGTGCAGGTCGGGCTGATGGCCGGCGGCCGGGTCGAGGTCGACCTCGGGCTGCTCCTGACGAAGCGGGTGCACTGGATCGGAACGGTCCTGCGTTCGCGGCCCATCGAGGAGAAGATCGCACTCAGCCAGCGCTTCGCCCGCGAGGTGCTCCCGTGGTTCGCCACCGGCCGCCTCCGCCCGGTCATCGACGCCCGATTCCCGTTGGCCGAGGTCGCCGCCGCCCACCGGCACATGGAGGCCAACGCCAACGTCGGCAAGATCCTGATTGACATCTGAGCCGGACGGCGCCGCCCGGTGCTTCTGAGGATTTCCTGACCGAACGCGTACGTCGCGGGCGATCCGGTGCTCATGTTCGCCGTGAGCACGAACCGGCGAGCGCGCTGTTCCGACGGCCGTGGGTCCTTCAACCACATGTTCTTTTCCGACGATCCGCTCGACCTCGCTCGGGCCAAGGCGATCTGTTCTCGCTGCACGCTGCAGTCAGCCTGCCTGGACGGGGCCCTCGAGCGCGGCGAGCCGTGGGGTGTCTGGGGCGGTGAGATCTTCGTCGAGGGCGAGATCGTGGCCGTCAAGCGCCGCCGTGGCCGCCCGCCCGTGCACCCGCGTCCGGCCGTGCTCGTCGACGAGGTTCCGTCGATGCCGGTCGTCGTCGTGTCGAGCGTCGCTTGACGCCACCGAAAGTGGCTTGACGCGCCCGGCCGCGGCGTGGTTGGCTAGCGACCGCCGTGTCCCCGGACGCGGTACGTGCCCAGTCCACGACGCGAATCAGAAAGGCAGGCGATGTCGGCATTCAGCTCCACGATGCGACCGATGACGGCCGTGCCCACTGGCGCGCCCGTGACGCGGCACCAGTCTGCCTGCGGTTCGATCACCACGAAGACGACCGGTCGTTCGACCGATCGGCCGTGGGATCTCGGGACCAACGGCACCGCTGGCTTCGTGGCCACGACCACCCCCCGGCCCCTCGGGAGATGTCCGACGTAGATGTCGAACCGCTCACCACGAGGTCGCCGGGATCCACCCGGCGGCCTTTCCTGGTTTTCGGGCTCCGTTCCTTCGACTTCACCACCACCCGCAGTGTCCTCACCACATCCCATCCACCACGAACCACCCACGAGCCAACGAGGCGTCATGTACCCGCTCGAACAACTCCCAGTACCCGTCGACAGTGCCACCGCCGTCCGCAGCGCTGCGCCGCGCTGTGCCGACGGCAACGGCACCCTGACCCCGCTGTTCTTCTCCGACGATGTCATCGACATCGCGCGGGCGAAGGCCATCTGCGCCAAGTGCAGCCTCAGCGCCTCCTGCCTCGCCGACGCCCTCGAGCGTCAGGAGCCGTGGGGCGTCTGGGGCGGCGAGCTGCTGCTCAACGGGCGGATCGTCCGGCACAAGCGTCCCTGCGGTCGGCCGCCCAAAGTGCCCCGGCCCGAACTCGTCGTCGACGAGATGGGCGTGGTCGGCTCCGTCGCGTAGCCCGGCGCCATCCATCCCCCACCCGCCCCCCGGCTGGCGGCGGGGTCGCATCGGTAGCCTCCTCCGGGTGGCGACCCCGACGCGGCCCCGCCTCCGGGCGCAGCTCGTCCTGCTTGCCGCGGCCGTCGTGATCGGCGTCGTCGGCGCCGTGATCTGGAGCAACGTCGTCGCCGACGAGTCCGGCCCGCCCGATGTCGTTCTCACCGAACCGGGGGAGTACATCCTGGCCAGCGCGGCGACGAACCCGCCCGTCACCGGCACGGCGCTGCCGGACGTGGCCTTGACCGCCGACGATGGGGCCGCCGTCCGCCTCCGCGGCGACGGCCGCCCGATGGTCGTCAACCTCTGGTTCTCGACCTGCGCCCCGTGCGCCCGGGAGCTCCGCGAGTTCGCCGCCGTCGAAGCTGACCTCGGCGACGAGGTTCGTTTCGTCGGCGTCAACCCGCAGGACGACTCGGCGACGATGAACGAGTTCGCCGCCGCCCGCGGCGTCGACTACGAGCTCCTGCGCGATACCGACCTGGCCTTCACCGACGGGCTCGGCGTAGCCGTGTTCCCGTCCACGCTGTTCGTCGATGCTGACGGGCGGATCGTCGGAACCCATGGCGCGCTCGACGGTGCTGAGCTGCGCGGCCATCTGCGTCACTACTTCGGCTTGTCGTGAACGTCGGGCTGTCGTTCCTCAAGGGGATGGTGGCGTCGATCAACCCGTGCGGGTTCGTCCTGCTGCCGACCTACCTCCTCTACTTCCTCGGGCTGGAGGCCACCGCCGGCACGACCCAGCGATCGTCGGTCGGCCGAGCCCTCGCCGTGTCGGCGGCGGTGTCGTCCGGCTTCATCGGCGTGTTCCTCGTCGCCGGCGTGATCGCCGAGTTCTTCACGACATGGCTCACCCGCAACGCCCAGTACGTCACGCTCGTGATGGGCGTCGCCCTGATCGTGCTCGGTGCGGCGATGCTGTTCGGCTACCGCCTGCCGTTCACGGCGCCGAGCGTCGGCGGCGGCACCGATCGCTCGGTGCGCGCGATGTGGCTGTACGGCGTCGGCTACGCCCTCGCCTCGCTCGGGTGCACGATCGGGCTGTTCGTCGGCACCGTGTTCGACTCTCCGGACTCGTTCAGCGGCGGTGTCGTGAACGCGGCCGCCTACGCGCTCGGCATGGGCCTCGTGGTCACCGCGCTCACGGTCAGCCTGGCCGTCGCCAATCAGGGCCTGACCCGGGTCCTGCGCTCGGCGTCGCGCCACGTCGACGCCGTCGCCGCCGCGTTCGTGCTGCTGTCGGGCGTCTACCTCGTCTACTACTTCTGGGTCGTCGACGTGAACGAGGACGCGACGTCGGTGACCGGCGCCGTCGAGCGCGTTCAGACGTGGGTCCTCGTGCGCGTCAACGACCACTGGGAGCTCGTCGCCGTCGTCCTCGGGGCGATCGTCGCGGCGGCGGTCGTCTACGTGCTTCGACGGCGACCGCGGCCGGGCGCCGCGGTACCGTCGAGCGGAACGTGAACCCACCGCCGTCTGACGCCGCCGAGGCGCTCCCGGCCCTGCCGGCAGCGACCGTGATGCTCGCCCGCGACGACCCCGGCGGGGTCGAGGTGTTCGTGATGCGCCGCACGGCCCGTGCCGCCTTTGCCCCGGACGTGTACGTGTTCCCGGGCGGCAAGGTCGACCCCGGCGACGCCGCGCCCGAGCTGGCACCGTTCTGCGCCGGTCTCAGCGACGAGCAGGCGTCGGCGCGACTCGGTCTCGACGGCGGCGGGCTGGCCTACTGGGTTGCCTCCATCCGCGAGTGCTTCGAGGAGGCGGGTGTCCTCCTGGCCCGTCATCGCGACGGCGGACCGCCGGTGTTCGACGAGGGCGACCGTCGCGCCGTGCACAGCGGGGCGCTGTCGATGGCCGAGCTGTGTCGCCGCCACGAGCTCGTGCTCGACCTGTCGGCGATCCACTACATCGCCCATTGGGTGACACCGGTGGGCGAGTCGCGGCGGCGTTTCGACACCCGCTTCTTCCTCGCCGCCGCTCCCGTCGACCAAGAGGGCATTCACGACGACGTCGAGACGGTGCACAGCCAGTGGGTCCGCCCGGGCCGTGCGCTCAGCGACGGGGCCGCCGGTCGGCTGGCACTGATGCAACCGACGCGGGCGTGCCTCGGGTTCCTCGACGAGCACGACACGGTCGCCGCCGCGCTGGCCGCCGCCGACGCCGCCGACGCGCCGCCGCGCATCCAACCGAGGTTGCGCCGCGCCGACGACGGTCGCATCGCCGGCGTCTCGCTGCCCGGCGACCCCGACTACGACGACCTCCCGTGACGAGGATCAGGTGGTGGGGGCGTCGTCCAGGGCGGCGGCGACGGAGGCGAGCATGCGGGCCGAGCAGCCGGCGAGGTCGACGCCGGCGTCGTCGATGCCGTGATGCGGCACGACCTCGTCGAGGCGGGCGGCGATGTCGGCGAAGCAGGCGGCCGCCGAGCCGACAGGGGCTTCGTCGCCGGTCCCGGCGACGGGCCGGCCGACATCGCCCCCGGCCGAAACCGCCGCCTCCAGCGGGATCTGACCGAGCAGCGGCACGCCGATCTCGTCGGCCAGGGCCTCGCCCCCGCCGGCGCCGAACAGGGCGTACTCGTCGCCGTGGCTACACGTGAATGCGGTCATGTTCTCGATCACGCCGACGACGCGCACGAAGCTGCGGCGGGCCATGTCGGCGGCCCGCTGGGCGACCTTCTGGGCGGCCAGGGCCGGCGTCGTGACGATGACCATGTCGGCCTGGGGGAGCATCCGGGCCAGTCCCATCTGCACGTCGCCGGTGCCGGGCGGCATGTCGATCAGCAGGTCGTCGAGCTCGCCCCAGTCGACGTCACGCAGGAACTGCTCGACGGCTTTCGTCAGCATCAGGCCTCGCCACATCAAGGCCGTGTCCTCCTCGACGAGGAAACCGGTCGACACGACCTTGAGGCGCCCGGCGCCGACGGCCACCACGTTGGGAACGATCAGCGGGCGTTCACTGCCCTTCACCGGTTGCGCCTCCAGGCGCTCGGTGATGCCGAGCAGTCGGGGCACCGAGAACCCCCAGATGTCGGCGTCAAGCACGCCGACCGTGCGACCGCGACGGGCGAGCGCGACGGCAAGGTTGACGGTCACCGAGCTCTTGCCGACGCCGCCCTTGCCGCTGGCGATGGCCAGGACTCGGGTGCTCGCCGGGACCCGGGTTTCGCCGGCGTGCTGGCGGGCGTTCCAGCGGGCCTTCAACATCACATCGGTGCGCTCGTCAGGCGTCATCTCGCCCCACTCGATGCGCACGTCGCGCACGCCGGGGTGCACGCCGACACGGTCGATGACTTCCCGCTTGATGTCGGCCCGGAGGGGGCATCCCCCGATCGTCAGCTTCACCGTGACGACGACGACGCCGTCGTCGTCCACGGTCACGTCGGGAACCATCCCGAGCGTGACGATGTCGCTGCCCAACTCGGGATCGATAACGGTGGCCAGGACCTGGCGCACCTCGTCGGCCGTCGGGGCGGGCGCCAGCGGACGGGTGCGGCGCGGCACCGCGGTGTCGCCGGGGCCAGCCATGGGGATCATTTTACCGGTACTGCCCGTGTAATCTGCCGCTATGACGGATGCGCTGCCGTCCCGCGACGTGCTGCGGGCGCTCGGGGACAATACGCGCTACGCCATCTATCTCGAGCTGGCCCGCTCGCCCCGCCCGCTGGTCACGGCCGAGATCGCCGAGACGCTTGATCTCCACCCGAACACCGTGCGCCCCCACCTCGACCGGATGCGCGAGGTCGGCCTGTTGGACGTGACGACGGACGCCCGTGGTGAGATCGGCCGGCCGCAGCACCGTTACGCGCTGGCCGCCGACGCCCCGTCGCTCGGTCTGGAGCCGCCCCCGATGCCGGTGCTGGCCCGCATGGTGCTGGCGATGGCCCAGCGTCTCGGGGCCAGCCCGGCTGACGCCACCGCCGTCGGCATGACCGAGGGCGCCGCTCGGGCGGCCCGCTACGCCGCCGCGCCGTCGGCCCTGGAAGCGCTCGTTGCCGATCTCGACCTCCTCGGCTTCGACCCCGTCGTCACCGAGGATGCGGTCGATGCCGATGCCGGGGCGCTCGACGACGACCCCGTCGCCATCGTCGCCTTCGCCCACTGCCCGTTCGCCGAGCTGGCCCGCCAGCACCCCGACCTCGTCTGCGGGTTGCACCGGGGCCTCGTCGCCGGATTCGTCGCCCGGATGGGCGATGCCGAGGTTCGTCAGTTCTGCTCCCTCGCCGACCGCACCCCGTGCCAGGTCTCGATTGCCAGCCGTTGACGGCCGCCCGTCCTGCCATCCCCGCTAGCCTCAATCCCGCACCTTTGAGGAGGTACCCCGACCGTGATCACGCTCACCGACTCCGCCGCCGCCAAGGTCAAGGAGCTCCTGAAGGCCGAGCAGGCCGAGGATCTCGCGCTGCGCGTCGCCGTGCGCCCCGGTGGCTGCAGTGGCTACTCCTACGAGATGTTCTTCGAGCCCGATGTCGCCGCCGACGACGAGCAGGCAGCCTTCGGTGACGACGGCGAGGTCAAGGTCGTCGTCGACCCGCAGTCGTCCCAGCTGCTGGTCGGGGCCACCCTCGACTACAAGGACGGTCTCGACCAGTCCGGGTTCGCCATCACGAACCCGACCGCTTCCCGCACGTGTGGGTGCGGGCAGAGCTTTTCCTGACCCGAGAGCCGTCGCCCGCTGAGGATTGAGTTCCAGCTCGACGGCCGGTCCGTCGAGGCTGCCGACGACGGCGGGTCCTTGCTCGACGCGTTGCGAGGTCAGCTCGACGTCCGCTCGGCCAAGGACGGCTGCAGCCCGCAGGGTCAATGCGGGTGCTGCACCGTGTGGGTCGACGGTCAGCCGCGAGTGTCGTGCGTGACCCCGCTGACGCGCGTCGCGGGGCGATCGGTGACCACGCTGGACGGGCTGGCCGACGGCCCGGGCTGGTGCGCCTCCTTCGCCGCCCACGGTGCCGCCCAGTGCGGGTTCTGCACGCCGGGGATCGTGATGCGCGTCGCCGCCCTGCCGGCGACGGCCCGGGCGTCGGCGGTCGCCGTGGACCGGGCCTTGGCCGCCCATCTGTGTCGGTGCACGGGCTGGCAGCCCATCCGCGACGCCGTGGCCGCCGGACCGGGCGACTCCGTCGCCGGCGTCGTGTCGGCCGGGGCGGTGGCCGCGGCCGGGCGACGGGCGACGCTGGAGGGCGGGACCCTGCAGCGGGTCGGTGCCGACATCGCCGCCGGCGGGGGTGGCTTCGCCGAGGACACGTCGCCGCCCGACGCCCTGGTGGCCGTGATCGGCGTCGACGGGGAGTGGGTGGTCGGGTCGTCGCTGGCCGAGGCTCGGCGGCGGTCCGACGCGGTGCCCGGTCGACGCTCCACGGTCCCGGTCTCGTGGCCGCTCGCCGTTGCGCCCGGAGACTGGGTCCGCACGTTGCGCACGACCTGGGTCGAGCCGGCCTACCTGGAGCCCGACGCCGCCTGGTGCGTACCGGACGGTGAGCCGGCGAGCGCCCTGGCCAACGGCGGGGCCTTCGGTGCCAAGCGGGCGAGCGTCGTCGGCGCGGTCGCCCGGCGCTTGGCCGACGAGCACGGGCGGGCGGTGCGCGTGGTGTACGCCCGCGAGGACGTCGTTCGGCGCGGCCCCAAGCGTCCGCCGATCGCCGCCGGCGTGCGCGCCGACGGTACGGGCATCGTGCGGGTCGTGCGGACGCCGGGCGTGGCCGAGGCCGTCACCTCGGTGGCGCCCGATCTCACCGTCGAAGAGGTCGACGTCGTGGGACCGCCCACGTCGCCTGACCTGCGCGGTGCCGGCTGGGTCGAGGCCGCCGTGCTCCTCAGTTCGTTGCGCGCCGGTCCGGACACGGTGGTGGCGCCCGGCGGGGGGACGGCGACGGCCTGGGTCGGCGACTACGGCGTGCGCGTGAGCGTGGGCGCCGGCGATCCGCTCGACGAGGTCGTGCTGCGCAGCTACGTCACCGGCGCCGCCCACCAGGCGCTCGGGTGGGTGGGATCCGAGGCCGTGGCCGTTGACGCCGCCGGGGTCCCGGTGGACCTGACGATCCGTTCGTTCGGCATCCTCAGGGCGTCGGAGCTGCCGCCGGTAGCGATCGAGATCGAGCCCGCCGGCGGAGCGCCCGTCGCCGTGAGCGACGCCGTGTTCGCCGCCGTCGCCGCCGCCGCCTGGCGCCACGCCGGCTTCCCGCCGGAGTGGCCGCTAGGTTCCGCGGGATGAACAAGCCGCTGGGCCCGTACTCGCCGTTCGTCCGCGCCGGGGACTTCATCATCGTGTCCGGCCAGGGCGGGATGCGCGACGGCAAGGTGGTCGAGGGGGGCGTGACGGCCGAGACCGAGCAGACGATGGTCAATGTCGAGGCCCGCCTGGCCGACGCCGGCGCGACGCTGCCGGACGTCGTCAAGACGTTGTGCTTTCTCACCGACATGGGCACGTTCACCGAGTTCAACGACGCCTACGCCGCCGCCTTCGGGGACCATCGGCCGGCCCGCTCGACCGTCGAGGTGTCGGCCCTGCCGGGCGGGATGAGCGTCGAGGTCGAGGTGTGGGCCTACAAGCCAGCGTGAACTCGGATGGCGGCGAGCGGTGCGGCTGGTCCACCGGCTCACCGGAGTACGTCGCCTACCACGACAACGAATGGGGTGTGCCCACCCACGACGGGCGGCGGCTGTTCGAGTTCCTCGTTCTGGAAGGCGCCCAAGCCGGCTTGTCGTGGTCGACGATCCTGCGCAAGCGGGCTGGATATCGGGCCGCCTTCGCCGACTTCGACCCGTTGCGGGTCGCCGCCTTCACCGACGACGACGTCGCCCGCTGTCTCGCCGACCCGGGCATCGTCCGCAACCGGGCCAAGGTCACGTCGACCGTCGGCAACGCTCGCGCCTGGTTGGTGCTCGACAACCCTGCTGCGCTGCTGTGGTCGTTCGTCGACGGGGAGACGGTGCAGAACGCGTGGCCCAGCCTGGCCGACGTGCCGGTCACGACGCCGGCGGCCGAGGCGATGTCGAAGGACCTGAAGCGTCGCGACTTCCGCTTCGTCGGCCCCACCATCTGCTACTCCCTGATGCAGGCATGCGGCCTCGTCAACGACCACGTGACGACCTGCTTCCGCCACGCCGAGTTGCGCTGACGGGACGTTCGTCACGTTCCGGCGGTGGGGTCGGGCGCCGGCCGTAGCGTGGCCGGATGGCCAGCTCGCAGACCGTGTTGCGCACCGTCAACCGGGTCGTCGAACCGGCTGTACGCGCCGGCGTCGGCAACGCCATCGCCGGGCCGGGCCTCTTCGTCCTCGAGACGACCGGTCGGCGCTCCGGCCTGACCCGGCGAGTGCCGCTCGTTGGTGCCCGCCTCGGCGACACGATCGTCGTCAGCACCATCCGCGCCAAGAGCGAGTGGGTCCGCAACCTCGAACACGACGCCGCAGCCGGCGTGTGGCTCGGTGGCCGCCGCCGCCCGGTGCGCGCTTCGGTCACTCGTCGGCGCGGCACGACCGTCGCCCGGCTCGCGCTCGCCTCGACCTGCTGACGCCGCCGCGGGCATCAGATCTCGCGGTCGAGAGTCGTTGTGATGCCCGCGCCGCGGTGGGCGGGGCCGGTTGGTGGCCGTCAGGCGACCTCGGTCGGCCGCGTACGCTGCGCGCCGGGGGTTGGTGGTTTGGAGGACGTGTGATCAGTCGCCTGGCGATTGTCAATCGGGGTGAGCCGGCGGTCCGGCTGGTCCGGGCGGTGCGCGAGTGGAACCGGGAGCACGGCACCGACGTCCGGGTCATCGCCCTGGCCACCGCGGCCGAGCGGCGGGCGACGTTCGTGCGCCAGGCCGACGAGGCGGTGACGATCACGGCCCGCCCCGGCGGTGCCGCCAACCCCTACCTCGACCTCGCCGTCCTGCGCGACGCGTTGGTCGAGGCCAGGGCCGACGGCGTGTGGGTCGGTTGGGGCTTCGTCGCCGAGCGGCCGGAGTTCGCCGAACTCTGCGAGGAGCTCGGCATCACGTTCGTCGGACCGTCGGCCGCCGTCATGCGCAAGCTCGGCGACAAGATCGGCTCCAAGATGCTGGCCGAGGAGGCCGGCGTGCCGATGGCCCCGTGGAGCAACGGGCCGGTGACCACGGTGGCCGAGGCGATCGAGCACGGCCGGCGCATCGGCTACCCGCTCGTCGTCAAGGCCACGGCCGGGGGCGGCGGGCGCGGCATCCGCTTCGTCGACGGCGAGGACGATCTCGCCGCCGCCATCGAGTCGGCCCAGGGCGAGGCGCTCCGGTCCTTCGGCGACGGCACCGTGTTCATGGAGGGCCTCGTCGGCGACGCCCGCCACGTCGAGGTGCAGATCGTGGCCGACGGCGCCGGCACCGTATGGGCGCTCGGTGTGCGCGACTGCTCCGTCCAGCGTCGCCGCCAGAAGGTGCTCGAGGAGTCGAGCTCGGTGGCCCTCGACGCCGAAACCGAGCGGGACCTCAAGGAGTCGGCCGTGCGCCTTGCCCAGCTGGCCGGCTACCGCAACGCCGGCACCGTCGAGTTCCTCTACCAGCCGGCGACCGGACAGGCCGCCTTCTTGGAGGTCAACACCCGTCTGCAGGTCGAGCACCCCGTCACCGAGGAGACCACCGGCGTCGACATCGTCAAGCTGCAGCTGCACATCGCCAACGGCGGCACGCTCGACGGGCCGGTGCCGGCGGCCACCGGTCACGCCATCGAGGCTCGCCTCAACGCCGAGGACCCCGACCGGGGCTTCGCCCCCGCCCCCGGCCGCATCGACCATCTCGTGCTACCGAGCGGCCCCGGTGTCCGGGTCGACAGTGGTGTCGCCGCCGGCGACGTCATCCCGCCTGAGTACGACTCGATGATCGCCAAGATCATCGCCGTCGGCCACGACCGCGAGGAGGCGCTCGCCCGTCTCGGGCGAGCCCTCACCGAGACGATCGTCGTGATCGACGGCGGCAGCACCAACAAGTCGTTCTTGCTCGACCTGCTGGCCCGCCCCGAGGTGCAGGCGGGTGACGTGACGACCGGATGGCTCGACCAGGTCACGGCCGAGGCGACATCGCCGCGACCCCACGGCGATGTCGCCGTGCTGGCGGCGGCGATCGGCCTCGCCCGCCAGCAGGAGGCCATCGACGAGGCCGCCTTCTTCGCCATGGCCGCCCGCGGCCGGCCCCAGGCCAGTGACGACATCGGCCACCAGGTCGAGTTCCGCCTCGGTGGCGCGCCGTACGACGCGCGCGTCGCCCACATCGGCAAGCACCGTTTCGCCGTCACCATCGACGGCGCGACCGCGCTCGCGGGAGAGGAGAAGGTCGGCCCGTACCTCAGTCGGATCAACGTCGGCGGCCGTGCCCACCGCGTCGTCACGACGGCCAGCGGAGCCGACACGATCGTCGAGATCGACGGTGCCGCTCATCGCATCACGCGCGACGAGGGTGGTCTCGTCCGCTCGCCGGCACCCGGTCTCGTCGTCGCCGTGCCCGTCGACGTCGGCGACGAGGTCGCCGCCGGAAGCGTCGTCGCCGTCGTCGAAGCGATGAAGATGGAGACGGCCGTGACCACCCCCATCGGCGGGAGGGTGCGCGAGGTCATGGTCAGCGCCAACGTCCAGGTCGGCGCCGGCGCCCCGTTGGTCCGCGTCGATGAGGTGGTTACGGACCAGGCCGAGCCGCCCACGGCGGCCGTCGACCTGGCGCCGCTCGCCGCGCTCAGCGAGACGGCGGCGCGGCCGCCGGCCCCCGAGGTCCTCGAGGCGGTGCTCCTCGGCTACGACTTCAGCCCGGCGGCCGTGCGTATCCTGCTCGATCGTTACCGCACCGAGTCGGTGGGGTCGTCGCTCACCGACGTGTCGGCCGAAGTCGGCCTGCTCGAGGTCTTCGCCGACCTCTGCGCGCTGTCACGCAACCGGCGCGACGACATCGCCGACGGTGACGAGACCGCGCACAACGAACGCGAGCACCTGCTCAGCTACCTCGGTTCACTCGACATGGCCCGCCAGCGGGTGCCGGCCACGTTCGAACCGAAGTTGCGCCGCGCCCTCGCCCACTACGGCATCGACTCGCTTCAGCGCACGCCCGAGCTGATGGCCGTGCTGCACCGCCTCTACCTGGCGTTGGAGCGGGCCGGCAGCCACGTCCCGGTCGTCGAGGCAGTGCTCGGTCGCCTCGACGACGCCGAGCCGTCGGACGAGCTGCGACGGGCGCTCGACCGCCTCACGGTCGCCACCCAACTGCGCTTCCCCCGTCTCGGCGAGCGCGCCCGCACGGCGCGCTTCGCCATGTTCGACGACCCCGTCCTCGCCCGCCGCCAGGACGACGCCTACGAGCGGGTACTCACCCTCCTGCACGAGCTGGACACTCGCCAGCTCGGCATCGATTGGGAAGCGGCGATGGCCGAGTTGGTGACGTGCCCGTACCCGTTGTTGGCGGTGATGCCGGCGCGGCTGGAGGTCACCGGCGACCGGCCGGAGCCGATGCTCGAAGCCGTCATTCGCCGCTACTACACCAACCATGGTCTCGGCCCCGTCGACGCCCGCCTCGTCGAGGGCATCGAGCTCGTCGCCGCGACGCAGGACCCGGCCGGCGGTCCGGGCGACGACGGCGGCGCTGCGGTCGTCGCCGTGGCGGCGCCTGACGGTTCGCTCGACCGCGCCGTCGCGCTCGCCGGGCAGAACGTCACCGTCGACGACACCGACGTCGAGGTCTTCGTGACCGGCACCGAGGCCCTCGACCAGCTCGGCGTTCTCGACGCTCGGGTGCGCGCCGCCCTCACCGCGCTCGACCCGACGTCCATCCGACGTGTGGCGGTGACGTTCGTCGATCACACCGGCGGCAGCTGGACGACGCGGTGGTACGTGCCCGATGCCGACGCGACGGACGGATGGCGGCACGAGGCGGCCGTGACCGGCATGCACCCGATGATCGGCGAGCGCCTGCAGCTCTGGCGCCTGTCCGAGTTCGACCTGGAGCGGTTGCCGGCCGAGCCCGAGATCGTGCTGCTGCGGTGCACGGCCAAGGAGAATCCGACCGATCAGCGCCTCGTCGTGCTGGCCGAGGTGCGCGACTTCACGGTCGTGCGCGACCACGAAGGCGTCGTCGTCGCCCTGCCCGAGGTGGAACACGTGCTGTCGGTCGCCGTCGCCGAGCTGCGCGAGGTCCAGCGCCGCGACACCGCGGGGCCGGACTGGAACCGCATCGTGCTGTACCTGTGGCCGGAGATCGACGTTCCCCTCGGCGACCTCGTCGACGTCGTCCGCCGGCTCGCCCCGATCACGTTCGGCGTCGGCCTCGAGCAGGTGCTGGTGTACGGCCGCCTCGTCGACGAGGACGGCAAGGGCAACGACGTCGTCGTGCGTATCGCCGACCAGCCCGGCACCGGCGTCACGCTCAATCTGACGCCCCCGCCGACGGCGCCGATGCGGGCCCGCGACGACTACGCCCGCAACGTCGTGCGGGCCCGTCAGCGCGGCACCGTCTATCCGTTCGAGATCGTGCCGATGATCACCCAGGTGCCGGGCGGCCCCCCCGGTACGTTCCGTGAGCTCGATCTCGTCGATCCCGCCGGCTACGAACTGGAGTCGGTCGAGCGAGCGCCCGGGACCAACGGGGCCGGGATCGTCGTCGGGCTGGCGTCGACACCCACCGACAAGCACCCCGACGGCCTGGAGCGCGTCGTGCTGCTCGGCGACCCGTTGAAGGCGCTCGGCTCGCTGGCCGAGCCCGAGTGTCGCCGCGTCATCGCCGCCCTCCAGCTGGCGCAAGAACGGCAGTTGCCGGTCGAGTGGTTCGCCCTGTCGGCCGGGGCCAAGATCTCGATGGACAGCGGCGTCGAGAACATGGACTGGATCGCCCGCGCCTTGCGCTCGATCGTCGAGTTCACGCAGGATGGTCGCGAGATCAACGTCATCGTCGCCGGAATCAACGTCGGGGCTCAGCCGTATTGGAACGCCGAGGCCACGATGCTCATGCACACGAAAGGCATCCTCGTGATGACGCCGGACGGGGCGATGGTGCTGACCGGCAAACAGGCCCTCGACTACTCCGGCGGCGTGTCGGCCGAGGACAACTTCGGTATCGGCGGCTACGACCGGATCATGGGCCCGAACGGCCAGGCACAGTACTGGGCACCCGACCTCACCGGGGCGGTGGCCATCCTCTTCCGCCACTACGACCACACCTACGTCGTGCCCGGCGAGCGCTTCCCGCGCCGGGCCGTGACCGCCGACCCGGCCGACCGGGACGTGCGCTCGTCGCCGCACCCTGCCGAACTCGGCCTGGCCACCGTCGGCGACGTCTTCAGCGAGACAGGCAACCCCGGCCGCAAGAAGCCGTTCGACATCCGCGCCGTCATGCGCGCCGTCGCCGACGAGGATCACGAGCTGCTGGAACGGTGGGCAGACATGCGCGACGCCGACACCGCCGTCGTCGTCGACGCCCATCTGGGTGGTCAGCCGGTGACCATGGTCGGGATCGAGTCCAAGCCGCTGCCCCGCTTCGGGCTGCTCAACGCCGACGGCCCGGACCAATGGTCCGCCGGCACGTTGTTCCCGCTGTCGTCCAAGAAGGTGGCCCGCGCCGTCAACGCGGCCAGCGGCAACCGCCCGCTCGTCATCCTCGCCAACCTGTCCGGCTTCGACGGGTCGCCGGAGTCCCTGCGCCGGGTGCAGTTGGAGTACGGCGCCGAGATCGGCCGGGCGATCGTCAACTTTGACGGGCCGATCGTGTTCTGCCTGGTCTCGCGCTACCACGGCGGGGCGTTCGTCGTGTTCTCGCGAACGCTCCACGACAACATGGAGGTGCTCGCACTCGAAGGCAGTTACGCGTCGGTGATCGGCGGCGCCCCGGCGGCCGCGGTCGTGTTCGCCGGCGAGGTCAATCGGCGCACCCGTGAGGATCCGCGCGTGGTCGACGTGGCCCGCCGACTCGACGGTGCGACCGGCCCCGAGCGCGGCGGACTGCAGGCCGAGTACGACGAGACCCACGACAAGGTGCGCTCCGAGGTGCTCGGCACCGTCGCCGCCGAGTTCGACGCCGTGCACTCGATCGAGCGCGCTCGCGAGGTCGGCTCGGTCGATCGCATCATCACCGCCGAGCGTCTGCGACCCGAGCTGATCGATGCCGTGGCCCGTGGCATGGATGCGACGCTCATCGCACCGACCGGCGGGGGCGGGGCGGGCTAACGTGCCGGACCTATGGCCGGTGCGATCATCATCGTCATCGTGCTCCTCGCCCTGCCCGTCATCGTGTTGATGAGCGGCGGCGTCGTCTCGGCCATCCTCGGGCAGATGCTGACCCGCGACGGCAACCGCCGTCACGCCGGCAACGAGCTGGTCACCCTCGACGATTGATGCTCGGGCTTCGCCGACCAGCCAAGCTGGATCGGCTGCGCCTGCCGAGCTCGCCGTCGCCGCTACGCTGCGACGCTCCCCCACCTGAGACACCCGCCGGACCGACCATGCACCGCCACGACTCCTCGACCGAGGTGTTGACCCAGGCTGTCGTCCGCTACGCCGTCGACCGCGTGCGTCTCGACCCACCGCCCCTGGACGGTCCGCGGACGATGGAAGAGCTGCGGGCGATGGCCGGCCGCACGATCACGACGAGTGGCATCGGCGGCTTGGAGGCGCTGCGCATCTTCGGCGACGTCCTCGCGCCTGCGTGCATTTCGGTCGATCACCCCCGGTTTCTGTCGTTCGTACCGGCGGCGCCGACGGAAGCGTCGATCCTGTTCGACCTCGTCGTCGGGGCGTCGTCCGTGTACGGCGGGTCATGGCTGGAAGGCGGGGGCGCCGTGTTCGCCGAGAACGAGGCGTTGCGCTGGATCGCCGACCTCGTCGGACTTCCGGACTCGGCCGGCGGGGTCTTCGTTGCCGGGGGCACCGCCGGCAACCTCAGCGCGCTGCTGGCGGCTCGCTGGCAGTGGCGGCAACGGGCCGACGGGCGCTTGGACCGGACCCGGGGACTCCTGCTGTCGTCCGAGGGTGCCCACTCATCGGTCGCCCAGGCGGCGCGGGCGATGGACGCGGACATCGTCGCCGTCCCCGCGGCGGACGACGGACGCCTGACGGCGTCCGGTCTTCGGGCCGCCCTCGACGCCCTCGGGCCGGAGGATCGCGAGCGGACGTTCGCCGTCGTCGCCACGTCGGGCACGACGAACGTCGGGGTCGTCGACGACCTGGCGGCCGCCGCCGACGCGGCGGGGGAACTCGACACGTGGTTCCACGTCGACGGTGCCTACGGCGGCGCCGCGCTGGCGGCGCCGAGCGTGCGCCACCTGTTCAACGGCATCGAGTACGCCGACAGCTTTATCGTCGACCCGCACAAGTGGCTGTTCGCGCCGTACGACAGCTGCGCGCTGCTGTACCGCGACCCGGAGATCGCTCGCCTCGCCCACACCCAGCACGCCGAGTACCTCGACGTGCTCCATGACGGCGCACCGGCGACCAACGAGCCGACGCCGCACGCCGACGACTCCCCGGGCCCCGGGCTGGCGGCCGCGCCGGCCCCGGCGCGGGCATGGAACGCGGCCGACTACGCCCATCACCTCACCCGGCGGGCCCGGGGCCTGCCGCTGTGGTTCAGCCTCGCCACCCACGGCACGGACGCCTACGCCGAAGCGATCGAGACCACCTTGCGCACCGCCCACGCCGGCGCCGACCTCGTCCGCCGGGCCGAGCATCTCGAGCTCGTCGTTGAGCCGGAACTGTCGATCGTCGTGTTCCGCCGAGTCGGCTGGCGGCCGGACGACTACGCCCGATGGAGCGACGACCAGCTCGCTCGGGGCGAGTCCTTCGTCACGCCGACTTCCTGGCGAGGTGAGACCGTGCTGCGCTGGTGCATCGTCAACCCGCTGACCACCGAGGACGACCTGGCGGCCATCGTCGAGTCGCTGGTGTGACGGAGAGTGTCGGATACACACCGTCGGACGACGGTGTGTATCCGACACTCTCCGTCGTACGGTCGCGGTGGTGAACGACGACGCGAGGCGAGCCGACCTCGTCGTCGCCAATGCCCGGTGCGTGGCGACGATGGATGGCACTCGGCGCGAGCTCGATGGTGGCTGGGTCGCCATCACCGCCGGGCTCGTCGCCGCCGTCGGGACGGGGGCACCGCCGAACGCCGTCGAGCGCCTCGACGCCACCGACTGCCTCGTCACCCCCGGACTGGTCAACACGCACCACCACCTGTTCCAGAACCTCACCCGCGCCTGGGCACCGATGACGGACAAGCCACTGTTCAGCTGGCTGCAGTCGCTCTACCCGCGGTGGCGGGCGCTCGACCCCGAGGCGGCCTACCTGTCGGCGTGGGTCGGGCTGGCCGAGTTGGCGCTGTCGGGCTGCACGACGTCGACCGACCACCTCTACCTGCACCCGCGCGGGGCCGGTGACCTCCTGGCCGCCGAGATCGACGCCGCCGCTGACCTCGGGGTGCGTTTCCACCCGACCCGCGGGTCGATGTCGCTGTCGGAGAAGGACGGCGGCTTGCCCCCCGACGACGTTGTCGCCGACGACGACGAGATCCTGGCCGCCTCGGAGGCGGCCGTCGACCGTCACCACGACCGGGCCCACGGCGCGATGGTGCGGATTGCCCTGGCGCCGTGCTCGCCGTTCAGCGTCACCGAGGAGCTGATGGTGCGGTCGGCCGAACTGGCCGAGCGCCTCGACGTGCGCCTGCACACCCACTTCGCCGAGAACGCCGAGGACGACGAGTTCTCGCTGGCGACGTTCGGCTGCCGTCCCACCGAGTACCTGGAGCGAACGGGCTGGCTCATCGACCGGGCGTGGCTGGCGCACTGCGTGATGCCGAACCCGGACGAGGTCGTTCGGCTCGGACGGGCCGGCGTCGGCGTGGCCCATTGCCCGTCGAGCAACCTGATCCTGGCGTCGGGCATCGCCCCCGTCGTCGCCCTGCGCGCGGCCGGGGTGGCCGTCGGACTCGGCGTCGACGGATCGTCGTCGGCCGACGCCGGCTCGCTGTGGTTGGAGGCCCGCCAGGCCATGCTGCTGGCCAAGCTGCGCGACGGGGCCGCCGCCGGGACGGCCCGCATGGCCCTGGAGATGGCGACGCTCGGCGGCGCCGCCTGCCTCGGCCGTGCCGGTGAGCTCGGCGTGCTCACGCCCGGAGCCGTCGGCGACGTCGCCGTGTGGCCGCTCACCGGTCCCGTCTATGCCGGTGTCGTCGCCGACCCGATCGAGGGCTGGTTGCGCTCTGGGCCTGTCTTCGCCCGCCACACCGTCGTCCACGGCCGCCCCGTCGTCCGCGACGGCCAGCTGGTCCACGCCGCCGTGGAGGAGCGGCTGGCCGCCCACGCCCAGGTCGCTCGGCGCTTCCAGGCCCCCTGACCCGCGCCATCTGGGCGCGATCTCGCTCATCCGATCATCTGGGCGCAGATCGCCGCAATTTCGAGGTGATCCGCACCCAGATGACCAGCCTGGGCGCCGTACCGTCGGCCGGATGCGACTCGAGCAGTACGCCGACCGGTTCAAGACAGCGAACGTCGAACGGCACGACAGCGGGGTGTTGACGATCCGGCTCCACTCGCGTGGGGACTCGCTGTGGTGGGGCGCCTTGCCGCACCGCGAGCTGGCTGAGCTGTTCGGCGCCGTGGCCACCGACCGCGACGTGCGGTCCGTGGTGATCACCGGCACCGGCGAGCGGTTCATCACGATGCCTGATCAGGGCGCCTCGGCACTGGCCGCCGGCCGCATCACGCCGCACGCCTGGGACGAGATCATCCGCGAGGGCCATCGCCTCGTCACCAATCTGCTCGACATCGAGGTGCCGACGATCGCCGCCGTCAATGGGCCGGTCGACGTCCACTCTGAGATCGCCGTCCTCTGCGACATCGTGCTGTGCACACCGGGGACGTACTTCCAGGATGCTGCCCACTTCCCCAGTGGGCTCGTCCCCGGCGACAGCATGCAGGTGATCTGGCCGTTGCTGCTCGGCCCCAACCGGGGCCGCTACTTCCTGCTCACCGGCCAGGCCCTCGGCGCCGACGAGGCGCTGCAGCGCGGCGTCGTCGGCGAGATCGTCGAGACCGATCGCCTGCTGGCCCGCGCCGCGGAGCTGGCCACCGACCTGGCCGCTCGCAACCCGGTCCTGTTGCGCAACACCCGCCACGCACTCGTCCGTCCGTTGCGCCGGGCGATGGCCCACGATCTGCACATCGGGCTCGCCCTGGAAGCGATCGCCTCGCTCGCCGGCCGCGACGAGGAAGGCGACGACCTCACGTCGTCGTGATCACCTCGACGTGGCGCCGATCGGCCGGCGCCAGCGCGGCCGGGATTCGTCGGTCGAAGGTGACGAGGGATCGACCATGGGTGGCGGCGAGGTTGACGAGGTGCAAGTCGGAGACCTGCTTCGTGCCGGCCAAGGGTTGGGTGTCGATGACGGGGTCGGCCAACGAGGTCGGGTCGGCGAGGAAGTCCCACGACGGCTGGGCGCGGATGTTCCGCAGCACGACGAGCACGTCGGCCGGATGGAGCGAACGCCCGGTGGTCAGCGGGTTCAGCAGCAGGCGCACGAGGGCGGTCTCGGTGAGCGAGCAGGTCGCCCAATGCTCGGCTCCGGCCAGGTGGCGATGGGCGGCCTCGTGGTGGACGTGGGCGTCGACGGTCAGTGCGACGAGCACGTTGACGTCGAGCAGCACGGCATCAGTCGTCGGCGAGGAGTTGCTCGACGAGATCGTCGGTCAGGATGTGGCCGGGCGCGCCGGCGACGACGGGAAAGCCGCCGGTCGTCGCGGTCGGTGAGGCCGTCGGCGCCAGTCCCCGGCGGGCCAGCGCCGACACCGCCGCCCCGAGCGAGATGCCCTCGGCCCGGGCCTTGGATCGGGCCGCCGCCAACACCGTCTCATCGAGATCGAGTGTGGTCCGCATCTCGACATCATAGCATCGCCGCACCAAGCACTCCCGTACCGCTCAGACTCGGCTGGCTCACGACCCCCAGCGGGACTGGCCGCAGCGGTAGCCGACGGAGCGCACGGTCTGGATGAAGCCGGCGTACTCCTCGCCAAGCTTGGCTCGCAGGCGTCGCACGTGGACGTCGACGGTGCGGGCACCGCCGTAGTACTCGTAACCCCACACCCGGTTGAGCAGCATCTCCCGGGTGAACACCTGGCCCGGGTTCTGGGCGAGGAACTTGAGCAGTTCGTACTCCATGTACGTCAGATCGAGCGGCCGTCCGGCGATCGTGGCCTGGTAGGTCGCGAGGTTGAGGGCCAGCTCGCGGTACTCGATCATCTCCGGGCGAGGCCCGCTACCGACGTGCCACAGGAGGTGGCGGACGCGCGCCTCCAGCTCGCGCGGGTGGAACGGCGCCAGGCAGAAGTCGTCGAACAACTCGTCGCGCAGCTCGAGGTCGGCCAGCTGGGCGCCGTTGACGAGGGCGAGGATCGGCGGGGTCCCGAGATCCTGACGACGCACGGACCGAGCGAAGGCCCAGGCGTCGGCGCCGCGCTCGGTCGTGTCGACGACGGCGCCGGACCATCCCGCCGGCGGCTCGTGCTCGGCCGCCTCCTCGGTCGACGTGACCGCCTTCCAGCGGTACCCGCCGAGGTCGAGCGTGCGGGCCAGTTCGGGCGACACCGGGTCGGCGAAGACGACGAGCACCTCGTCGCCCGACCGCTCGCTCATAGCGCCCTCAGGTAGCGCTCGATCTCGAACGTCGAGACGTGGGTCTTGTACTCCCGCCACTCGGTCCGCTTGTTGCGCAGAAACCACTCGAAGATGTGCTCGCCGAGCGCCTCGCGCACGAGCTCG
>Ga0183260_10000204_pt1 | contig 46733 bp, 43 predicted proteins | sample AntDrymUQ4972206_2_FD_129768 | JGI IMG/M metagenome (GOLD analysis project Ga0183260, IMG submission 129768) | Polar desert sand microbial communities from Dry Valleys, Antarctica - metaG UQ497 (22.06) (version 2) (version 2) | ecosystem: Environmental > Terrestrial > Soil > Desert | place... | reverse complement strand
CCCCATACACCCGCAGCACGCCGCTGCGCACAATGTGCGTGCCCCAAACGAGAAGGGCGATGGCGGCCAAAAGGTTAAGCAACGTCTGCATCGATCCGGCTACCAGGGCAGCGAATAGGTTTTGGTGTTGGTGAAGCTTTTCATCGCTTCAAGTACGCCTTCCTTGTATCCCAATCCGGAATCCTTGATGCCACCGAAAGGCGTCAGTTCCAGCCGGTATCCCGGGACTTCGCGCACATTCACGGTGCCCACCTGCAGTTCGGTCACGAAGCGCGTGATGTAGTCGAGCCGGTTGGTGCACACCGCGGACGAAAGACCATAGGCGGTCGAGTTGCTGATCGCGATTGCCTCGTCGACGGTGTCAAAGCGAATCACCGGCGACACCGGGCCGAACGTTTCCTGTTTGACCAGCGTCATGTCTGACGTGACGTGATCCACGACGGTGGGCGAGTACAACGCGCCGGCGCGTTGGTTTCCGGCCAGAAGCTTGGCGCCCTTCGCAACGGCGTTGTTGACTCTTTGCTCGAACTGCCGGGCCGCCGGTTCGTCAATCACGGTGCCCACGTCGGTTGATGGATCGAGCGGATCGCCGTATTTCACAGCCTTCGTCTTTTCGAGCAGCAACTCGACGAACCGATCAGCGACCTGATGCTGAACCAGCATTCGCTTGACCGCGGTGCAGCGCTGACCTGAATTCTTGTACGAACCACTGGTCGCGAGCGAGGCGGCCTCTTCAAGATCGGCGTCTTCCATCACAATAATTGGATCGTTGCCGCCAAGCTCGAGCACTTGACGCTTGTAGACCGCCTTCGAAGCAATCAACTTGCCGACGGTAACGCCTCCGGTGAACGTAACCAGATCGACCTGTGGGTTCGTGACGAGTTCGTCGACGATCTCGCGGGGATCACCGGTGACCACCGACAGCATCGGTGGCGGCAGCCCAGCCTCGTACAAGATGTCGGCCAGCAGGTACGCCGCCAAGGGTGTTTTCTCGCTCGGCTTCAGCACCACTCGATTGTTGGTTGCAATCGCAGGAGCGATCTTGTGCGCCACCTGGTTGAGTGGATGGTTAAAAGGTGTGATCGCAGTGACTACGCCGAGCAGGGGCTCGCGCATCGTGTAGACCTTGCGCTTGCGTCCGTGCGGCGTGATGTCGCACGAGAAGACCTGGCCGTCGTCGACCAGCGCCTGATTGGCCGAAAAGACGAGCACGTCACGGGCGCGGCCGACTTCATACAGCGTGTCCTTCAAACACAGGCCGGATTCGAGCGTGATAAGGCGCGCAATTTCGTCGCGACGACGCCCGATTGTTTCCGCGGCCTTGAGCAAAATTTCATAGCGCTGGTGCCGTGTCAGCGTGCTGCGAAATTTGGCGGCGATATCGATGGCGCGCCGCACGTCGTCGACTGACGCACTCGGTACCATTGCGATGACTTCGCCGGTGTAGGGAAATCGAACTTCGAAGTGACGATCGCCTGCAACTTTCTCCCCGGCGATACGCAGGGACTCGGTTCGGACAGGCGAATTCGGCGCGTTCATTCCACGTCGCTACTGCGCAAAATTAAGCGCGAGATCGAACGCGTCGAAGTTGCGCCAGCGTCGATTTACGTCGAGGCCTTCGATGCGCCGATTGATGATCAGCGGCACGCGCTGCTCGGAAACTCCGCCGTGCGAACGCAGCGGCAATTCGAGCTGCGACAGGTCGTGGCGGCTGGCACTCGTACCGAGCACGACGCTGCGTTCGGATACGACGACGATGTCGCCGATGCGATCAGGCGGCAGTTCAAAGCGCGGTGCGGCTTCGGCGCGCGGGAGTACGAGCTCAATTCCCATCTGCGCCCTCAACTGATCGATTACGCCCGCAACCGAGTCGGCTGACAGATAGATCGTTGCAAATGATCCCAGCGCCCCGTGGTGCACGACGTACGGATCGGTGATCGGCAAGATGACGCGCGAGCGCTCAGCGCCGATCCACCCGTCCAGCAGGTCCTGCAGGTAGATCACGTTGGGTGTGGCATCGAGCCGCGTCTTGGCATTCATGCCGTGATCCGCCGTGACAACGAACACCGCGCCAAGCGCGTCGAGCTCGCCCAGATAGCGGTCGAACATCGCATAGAAGCGGTTCGCGTGTTGTTCGCCAGGCGCATATTTGTGCTGCACATAATCGGTCGTCGACAGATACAGCACATCGGGGCGCTGTGTCTTGATCAGCTTGACGCCGGCCGCAAACACGAACTCCGACAGCTCTGCGCTGTACACGTCCGGCACCGGCATCCCCACCAGGGGCACGACGTCGTCGATACCGTTTTCAGTCAGTGTCGCGTGATCCGCTTTCTCCGCTGAAAAACAAATACCACGCAGCTTGTGACCCAGCAGCCGTCGCAGCTTGTCCTTGGCTGTCACCACCGCAACCGAGCGGCCAGTGTCAGCCAACGCCGCCAGAATCGTCGGGGCGCGCAGCCACTTTGGGTCATTCATCATCACTTCGGCGTTAGCTTCGACATCGAACAACGTATTGCCGCAAATGCCGTGCACCGAAGGCGGCACGCCGGTCACGATCGAAAGATTGTTCGGATTGGTAAAACTCGGGATCACGCAATCGGCGAGCAGCGCTGTGCCGTCGGATAACACGCGCTTCAGATGCGGCATCCAGCCGCTGGCGACGGCCTGCGCGATGTAGTCCGGCTCGCAACCGTCGACGCAAATCACCACCGTCGGCTGCTTCGGACTGGCGTAGCGTCGGCCATTGACGTTGATCGCGGCTCCGTTCGTCGTCACCGCTTGCCCTTTCGAGTCGTTGGCGCGCGAGTGGCTTTCGTACGTTGTGATGCGTTGGCCACACTGCCGTCGAGTGCCCGCTGCTTGCTCTCGATTACATGGTCGTACATTGCATGTCCGGCGTGTTCCGCATCGCCCGATGCGATCGCCTTCAAGATGGCCCGATGCTCGGCCGCAGAATGCGGCAGCGCATCCTGGTCACGCAGGTTGCGGCGCCGGTACAGCGCAAGCTCCTTCACGAGCTTGCGGTACATCACTGCAAGCTTTCGATTGCCCGCGAATTCGACCAGGGAATCGTGAAAATGCAGGTTCAGAACGTGATAAGCGTCAGCGTTGCCGGCACGCGCGGCGACATCCATCTTTTCAACAATGCCGCGCGCAGTCTTCAGTTGCTCCGGCGTGATCGATTCGGCAAGCCTGCGACCCACGAGCTCGTCCATGGCGGCTCGCAAATCAAAAATTTCCAGGGCTTCCTCGAGCGGGATCTCGCGCACGAACACGCCGCGGTTTTTCTCCTGGCGCACCAGCCCCGCCTCTTCGAGCATTCGGAAGGCCTCGCGGATCGGCCCGCGGGAAACTCCCAAGCGCTCGGAGAGCCATGCTTCGGTAAGTTTGGCTCCTGCCTTGATATCGCCTTCGAGAATCATGCGCTCGATCTCATGCTGCGCGGCGCTCGACAGCGATGCCGAGCGCAGGACCGCGATGCTGGGCGGCGACGGCGAGCCCGGCGCGATCGCGTGCGCCGCCGAGGTGCTGTTGGTACGGGAACGATCGGTCATGCACCGAAGTTTAGCGGCTGCATTGTCAATTGTCGACAATCTGCAAAAAACAATTGACAGCGAAAATGCGTGCTGCCTAGACTGCCAGCTGTCCGTGTCACCGTTGCGTCAATTATTTGATCTACCCTGCACAGCCCGCAGCCTTGCACCGGGCCGTATCGACCAACCAGGAGAAGTCGATGAAATTTGTTTCCACTACCGCGGGCAAGCTGTTTGCGGCTATCGCGCTTTCGTTACTCGCCGCTGGGGCTCACGCTCAGAAGACGCAGTTGAGTGTCTACACCGCGCTCGAGACCGATCAACTGAAGGCCTACAAAGACGGATTCGAGAAAGCCAACCCGGCGATCGAAATCGTCTGGGTGCGTGATTCCACGGGAATCGTGACGGCGAAGCTGCTGGCCGAAAAAGCAAACCCGAAGGCCGATGTCGTGATGGGTGTGGCGGCAACCAGCATGGCGGTTTTCGACAACGAAGGGATGCTCGTGCCGTACGCGCCGCCTGGATTGAGCCGCATCTCTGCCCAGTATCGCGACCCCAAGAATCCACCGGCCTGGATCGGAATGGACGTCTGGGGCGCGACGATTTGCTACAACACCGCAGAGGGCGCCAAGCGCAGTATTCCGAAGCCGGAATCGTGGCGCGATCTGATCAAGCCGGTCTACAAGGGGCAGATTGTGATGCCGCACCCGGCTTCGTCAGGCACCGGCTTCTTTGATGTCTCCGCCTGGCTGCAGATGTGGGGCGAAACCGATGGCTGGAAATTCATGGACGGCCTGCACGAAAACATCGCCCAGTACATGCACTCGGGTTCGCGCCCGTGCGCTGCGGCAGCCGCGGGCGAGTATGTCGTCGGAATCTCGTTCGAATATCGCGCCAATCGTGAGAAGGCGCGTGGTGCTCCGATCGATCTGGTGTTCCCGAAGGAAGGCCTTGGATGGGATCTGGAAGCTATCGGAATTCACAAAGGGACGAAAAATTTGGCCGCCGCGCAGAAGCTCGTCGACTGGTCGATAACCGACGAAGCGATGGCGCTCTATGCAGCTAATTTCGCGATCGTAGCCGTCCCTGCCTTATCGAAGCCGCTGCCCAATGTGCCTGCCGATTACGCTGCGCGCCTGGTCAAAAACGACTTTGCGTGGGCCGCAAAGAATCGCGATCGCGTTCTCGGCGAGTGGGAAAAGCGCTACGGAACCAAGGCGGCGCCCAAATAGGTTATTTCCGACAGTTTCGCTGCGGGAATAACTCGCCGGGTTCGAACGTAAGTTCGACCCGGCGTTTTTAGAGATGGCCATCAACGAAGCAGCGGTTCGACTCGAAGGTGTTAACAAGGCCTTCGGGAGCTTCGTTGCGCTGAAATCGATCGATCTGACAATCGAACCCGGTGAGCTGGTCTGTTTTCTCGGCCCTTCGGGGTGCGGCAAGACCACGCTGCTGAGAATTATTGCGGGGCTCGAGCAGCAAACGAGCGGCCGCATTTTCCAGAACGGCTCAGATGTTTCGCACGCGCAGCCCGCCGCGCGAGACTACGGCATCGTGTTCCAGTCGTATGCACTGTTCCCCAATTTGACGATTGCGCAAAACGTGGGGTACGGGCTCGTCAATCGACGCAAGGGGCGAATCGAATTGACCGCGCGCGTCAACGAACTCCTAACTCTGGTTGGGCTGCCTGATTCCGGCGCGAAGTATCCGAGCCAGATGTCAGGCGGGCAGCAGCAGCGGGTGGCGTTGGCTCGAGCGCTGGCAACCGCGCCGAGTCTGCTGCTTCTGGACGAGCCGTTGTCCGCCCTTGATGCCAAGGTGCGCGAGCGACTGCGCGGCGAGATCCGGCAACTGCAGCGGCGGTTGCGTGTCACCACCATCATGGTGACGCACGATCAGGAAGAGGCGCTGTCGATGGCCGATCGCGTGGTGGTGATGAACGACGGAGTGATAGAACAGGTCGGCACCGCGAGCGAAGTCTACGAACGTGCGGCAACTCCGTTTGTCGCGGACTTTCTTGGAAAGGTCAATGTTCTGAAAGCGACGGCGCTAGGGGGCGGTCAATATCGCGTCGGCAATGTCGACCTTACCTTGCCCGTAAACGGCAACGCAGCCGGCGACGCAGTGCGTATTTATCTGCGCCCCGAGGACCGCCATGTCGAAGGCGACCTTGCATCCCTGCCGAATCGACTGCGCGGCCGCATCACACGCATCGACTACCTGGGTACTTTTTGTCTGGTTGAATTGCGAAGCGAGGCGCTTGGCCAACCGCTGCTGATTTCGTATTCGCTTAACCAGCTTCATGATCTGCACGTGCGCGAAGGCGGCGAGGTCGAAATCGCGCTCAGGGTTGACCGGGTGCGAGTGTTTGACGATCTCAGCAGCCAGCGCGCGAGCGCATGAGCGCCGCGCTGCCGTTACGCAACGCAAGCGCGGCGTCGCGCCTTTCGCTGGCGGGCGAGGCGCTGGCAGCACGGGGCGGTATTGTTGTGCTGGCACTCGCACTGTTCGTGTTTCTGACGGTGCCTCTGGCGATGCTCTTCGCGCGCAGCGTCGAGGATCGATCCGGCGCCTTTGCCGGGCTGTCCAACTTTGCGCAGTACGTGAATTCACCGTCGCTCGCGCAGTCGACGATCAATACCGTCACGTTTGCGATGTTGACAACGCTGGTGACCGTGCCGCTCGCGTTTGTGTTTGCTTACGCGATCCAGCGCAGCTGCATTCCGTTCAAAGCGATCTGGCGCAACATCGCGATGATTCCGATCCTGGCGCCGTCGCTGCTGGCTGCGATCTCGTTCATTTACCTTTTTGGGAATCAGGGCGCGTTGAAATTCATGCTCGCGTGGGTCGGACTGCAGACGATCTACGGCATGCCTGGCATGGTGTTGGCAATGAGTTTTGCCGCGTTTCCGCATGCAGTCATGATCCTGATGGCTGCCCTTGCGCTGTCAGATGCGCGGTTGTACGAAGCCGCCGATTCGCTCGGGACCAGTGAGCGGCGAAAGTTCATGACGATCACGCTGCCGGGCGCGAAATATGGACTGATCTCGGCAAGCATGGTCGTGTTCACGATGGGCGTTTCCGAGTTCGGCGTACCGAAAGTTATCGGCGGCAACACCAACGTGCTGGCGGTGGACATCTACAAGCAGGTTATCGGTCAGCAGAATTTTTCAATGGGTGCGGTGGTAGGCCTGGTTCTGCTGTTGCCTGCGGTGGCCGCATTTTTGATCGACCACGCTGTGCGCCGACGGCAACAGGCGCTGTTAACTGCGCGCAGCGTGCCCTATCAGCCGAAACCGTCGCGCGCGCGCGATCGTGCGTTGCTGGCCTTTGTTGGTCTGGTTTCGGTGCTGCTGCTCACAGTTGTCGGCATGGCGGCGTTCGGCTCGGTCGTCAAGTTCTGGCCGTACAACCTGTCATTGACGTTGACTCACTACACCTATGGCTTCGAGGAAGCGGGAATCGAACACGCCTATCGCAATAGTCTGATGATGGCGCTAACCTGCGGCGTTCTGGGCGCGGTGATCACGTTTGCGGGCGCGTACTGGCTCGAGAAAACGCGTGGCGCGGACCTTCTGCGCCCGATCATTCGTTTGCAGGCGATGCTACCGATGGCGGTGCCCGGCATGGTGCTCGGCATTGGTTACATCCTGTTCTTCAACGCCCCTGCCAATCCGCTCAATTTCCTGTACGGCACGATGGCGATCCTTGTTATCTCGACGCTGGTGCACTTTTATTCGTCGAGCCATTTGACCGCCGTCACTGCGCTGAATCAGATCGACCGAGAGTTCGAGTCCGTATCGGCGTCCCTCAAAGTACCCTTTTACAAGACGTTCTGGCGGGTGACGGTCCCGGTCTGCCTGCCGTCGATTCTGGACATTGGGCGCTACTACTTCGTCAACGCGATGACGACGATCTCAGCCGTGGTTTTTTTGTACTCGCCAAAGACGACGCTGGCGGCGATCTCGATTCTGCAGCTCGATGAGGCCGGTGCGATAGGGTCGGCCGCGGCGATGGCCACATTGATTGTTGCTACATCGGCGGTTGTAACGGCGTTACTGTTTGTGCTCGAATCTTTGCTGATCCGGCATACGCAGAAATGGCGCAACACTTCAAAGAGTTAAGGGAGCATCGATGATCCGAGGCAACGATCCGATTTTGCTGACACCGGGCCCACTGACCACATCGCTGCGCACCAAGCAGGCCATGCTGTCGGACTGGGGTTCCTGGGACGCGGCATTCAATGCGGTCACCGCCAGCATTCGGCGCGACGTGGTCGAGATCATCAACGGCGGCGATGACTACACGTGCGTGCCGCTGCAGGGAAGTGGCACCTTTTCGGTCGAGGCTGCCATTGGCACGCTGGTACCGCGCGACGGCAAGGTCCTGGTGCCGAACAACGGTGCGTATTGCTCGCGCATCGTGCGCATTTGCAAGTATCTGGGCCGTGCGGTGGTGGACCTCGCGGTGCCCGAAGATCAGCCCGCCACCGGGGCCATCGTTGACGCAGCGTTATCGGCCGACCCGTCAATCACGCACGTTGCGCAGGTGCACTGCGAAACCGGTGCCGGCATGTTGAACGATCTCAGTGGCGTATCACGCGCGTGCAGCGCGCATGGCCGAGGTTTGATCGTCGACGCGATGAGTTCGTTTGCCGCGTTGCCGATCGACGTGCGTGCAACGCCATTCGATGCGCTTGTTGCGGCGAGTGGCAAATGCCTTGAAGGCGTGCCGGGCATGGGGTTCGTGATCGTCAAAAAATCGCTACTCGAAAACCGGGCCGGCAACGCGCATTCGCTGGCAATGGATCTGCATGATCAATATGTCTACATGGAGAAAACGACGCAGTGGCGTTACACGCCGCCGACGCACGTGGTGGCTGCGCTGCGCGTTGCGATCGATCAATTTCTCGAAGAGGGCGGTCAGACCAAGCGCCTGGCAAGATATAGCGCCAATTGCGCAACGTTGATCGATGGCATGGCCAGGCTAGGCTTCCGACCGTTTCTCAAGCCTGCGACGCAGGCACCGATCATTGTTACTTTTCATGCGCCGCCCGATCCTGCGTATGACTTCAAGACGTTCTATGAAATGACGCGTGACCGGGGTTACATCCTGTACCCCGGCAAGCTGACACAGGTTGAAACCTTCAGGGTGGGATGCATCGGAGCAATCGACGCCAACGAAATGCGCAACGTCGTCAGTGCTGTTGAGCAGACCTTAGAAGCAATGGGTATCCGTCAGGTTGCACCCCGTGCGGCCGCGCGCAAGGCGGCCTGAGCTTCGTTCGCGGCATCACATAAAGTCCTCAGGTGCCAGCGGACCCAGCAACTCCACTTGCATCCTGCGCCAGAAGGTTGCAGGCTCGCTACGCAGCACGGTCACTTCCGTTGCATCGGCCGATTGCCACGCAAGGTCGTTTTCGTCGTATGCCATCTTCCACACACGGTCGCTCGACGTAACACGGTCGAACGCCTGCACCACCTGGGTCGCCAACTCGGGGCTATCGACCAATATCCCCAGTTCGCTGTTGTACCAGGCCGAGCGCGGGTCGAAGTTCATCGACCCGATCAACACGGTGCGCTGATCCATTACAAAAGCCTTCGCATGAAGGCTCGCCTGACTGCCAGAGGAGAGCGGTGTCTGTCGACGACTTGCGCCGATATCCGGCGGGGCCGTTGGCTTTAGTTCGTACAGAGTCACACCGTGCTTGATCAATTCCGGCCGATATTTCGCATAGCCCGCGTGCACGAGCGGCACGTCGGTCGCACTGAGCGAGTTGGTCAACACGCGCACTTTGACGCCACGCTCAACCAGGCCTTTAAGCAAATCGGTACCACCCGCGCCCGGAACGAAGTAGGGTGACACGGCTAACAGCGATTGCCGGGTCGCTCGCAACTGTTCGGCGACTTCCGTAAGCACGTAGCTTTCGACTTCCGGAGATTTGTCTGCGTCGAACTTCGACACCGGGTCGACTACGGCGTGCGCTGTTGCCCACACGGTTGCGCGCTTGCCCGCGAACAATTCGCTAACGGGGTCGCTCTTTTTGAGCGATACGCCGTATTCCGTTGCCTTGATCTGCTCGATACGGCCTGCAAACTCGTTGAGCCGTGTGGGTACTGTGTCTTTAGCTGCGCCAGCGGGTGCATTGATCGGAAGCGCCCATTCACTGTTCCAGTAGCGGTCGAAGCTGCGTGAAATCTCACGTGTAACCGGCCCCAGTGTCAGCACGTCCAGATCGGCGAAGTTCGTTTCACTCGGTCCGCTGAAATATTTGTTGCCGAGATTGCGGCCGCCGATGATGGCGCCGACGTTGTCGGCAATCCAGGCCTTGTTGTGCATGCGCCGATTCAGTCGCTCTCCATCCGCGATGAACTCGAGCAAACGTGCCGGCCCAAAGCTCCGCCCAGCAAACGGATTGAAGACGCGCACCTCGATGCCTGGGACGGCGGCGAGCAGCGCGAGATCGAGCCCCGACCCGGAAGCGTGCAAGTCATCAATCAGCAATCGAACCCGGACTCCCCGCGTTGCTGCTTCGATCAATTCACCGAGCAGCAAAGTGCCGCTTTCATCGTCGAATACTGCGTAGTACTGCACGTCCAGCGTGCGCGTTGCGCGCTGGGCAAGACCGGCACGCGCAGCGAATGCCTCGACGCCCTGGCCCAGCAAAAACAAGCCGGACTGCCCGGCGGCGGCGGTGCGCGGGCGCATCGTCACGACCTGCTTGCCCAACGGCGTTGCGTCGGGGGATGCGAACGAATAGGAAGGGGTGAGCGGTTCCTTGGGCTCAGGAAGCGTGCTGCAGCCCGTCATGGCTGCGGCTAATGCGCACAGCAGCAGAGCGACGGGCCTGAAGGTCACGGAATTTTTCATGTTTCAAGTATCGAAGGGCCTGGCCAGATAGAGCGCCGCCTATCGCCACGTGGACACGCGCTATTTAGAGGACCGCCGTGCGAAATTCGTGTTCGTAACCCGCAAATCGGCCGAACAAGGCTGCCAGGGACTAGGTCACTTTTAGAGCAACGACGCCCAGCAGCACGGCTGCCACCCCTGCCCAACGGCGGGGCGTCAGCTTTTCCTTCAGCAGGTATGCGCCAAGCAGTGTTGCAAACAGCACCGAAGTCTCACGCAATGAAGCGACCAGCGCGACCGGGGCTTTGGTCATCGCCCACACCGAAATTGCGTATGCGATCGCCGACAGTGCGCCGCCGATAACGCCATTGCGCCGCCGCTCGACCAACGCGGCCACGAAGGCCCGCCGTTGTGTTGCCAGCATGTAAAGCGCGAAGGGAACTGCGTCGAGTACGAAAAGCCACGCGATATATGCCCACGGATCGCCGGCCAATCGTGCTCCGGTGCCGTCGACGATCGTGTAACACGCGATGACGCCGGCGTTTGCTAGTGCAAAAGCCACCGCGCGACCATGCCCCGCAAGCACTGGAGTATTGCCCGCCGGGCGCATCGCGAGTGCGATGACACCAAATGAAATCATCAGCATGCCTAACCAGCTTAAGGGCGCTGGCAGTTCGCGCAGCCAGAAAATACCCAGCACGGCGGTGATCAGCGGCGCGACTCCGCGCATCAGCGGATACACCAGCGATAAGTCGCCCGTGCGGTAAGCGTTGATCATCAGAAAGTAATAGGCACCGTGCAGCGTGAGAGAGGCGAGGATGTACGGCCAGCTGGCCGCGTTCGGCAGCGGGACGACAAGCAGAAACGGAAGCGTGATGAGCCCAGCAAAAGAGACGAGGGTCGCGGTGTCAAGAAGCACGTCAGTGCCGCCCTTGATCATTGCATTCCAGGAAGCGTGCAACAGCGCTGCGAGCAAGACCGCGAGCGTGATCTCGAAGCTCAAAGCAACGGACTCAAGATTTGCGAAGTGATGTTTAGGCTCAAAGCGGCGCTGTACCGCGCTGCTCAGATCGGAAGCACTGCGTCGGCAGAGGTGTACGGAAGATTCAACGCTTTGGCCACAGCCTTGTACGTTACCTTGCCGGCTGCAATGTTCAGACCGTCTTTCAAGTGACAATTTTCGGTCAATGCGGCACGCCAGCCTTTGTCCGCCAGCAGCAGTGCGAATGCGAGGGTGGCGTTATTAAGTGCGTAGGTCGACGTGCGCGGCACCGCGCCCGGCATGTTGGCGACCATGTAGTGCACGACGCCGTCGATGACGTATGTGGGATCGGCGTGCGTGGTCGGGCGCGATGTCTCGCAGCTGCCGCCCTGGTCAATTGCGACGTCGACGATTACCGAGCCGCGCTTCATTTTCGACAGCATCGAGCGCGTCACGAGCCTGGGGGCTTCGGCACCAGGAATCAAAACGCCGGAGATGACCAAATCTGCGCGCAGTATTTCGCGCTCGACGTTATCGCGATTCGAGAATATGGTTTTTACTCTTGCGCCCAGCATCGCATCGATGCGCCGTAGCGCGTCGAGCGAGCGGTCGATAACGACCACTTCGGCACCGGTGCCTACAGCCATTTGCGCAGCGTTGGTACCGACCATGCCAGCGCCAAGAATCACGATGCGTCCCGGTGCAACGCCGGCGACGCCGCCCAGCAACATGCCCATGCCGCCCGCGGATTTTTCGAGACAGTGAGCGCCCGCCTGCACCGACAACCGGCCCGCAACCTCTGACATCGGTGCCAGCAGTGGCAAGCCGCCGGTTGGCGCAGTAACAGTTTCGTACGCGATGCAGATTGCACCGCTCTTTATCAGATCGGCTGCCTGTTCAGGGTCAGGGGCAAGATGCAGATAAGTGAACAGAATCTGTCCTTCGCGCAGCATCGCGCGCTCGGGCGCCTGGGGTTCCTTGACCTTGACGATCAGCTCGGCGCGCGTAAACACTTCGTCAGCGCTGGCGGCGATTTCGGCGCCAGCGCGTCGGTAGTCGTCATCACTGGCGCCGATACCGACACCGGCGTCGGTCTGCACCAGAACCGTATGTCCGTGCGCCGTCATTTCGCGTACCGACGAAGGCGTGAGCCCGACGCGGTACTCATGAACTTTTACTTCTTTCGGGACCCCGACCAGCATCGTTTCCTCGGGCTTACTTGCGGTTAGTGATCGTAATTCGCTCTGAGCGAATTAACAGCAGCTTCCTTTCACGCCTTCAGGTGCCATGCTTTGGGTCGTGTGAATGTCTCGATGCCATAAGTCGACAGCGTAAGACCGATACCCGAATGGCCGACGCCGCTCCACGGTAAACGCGGGCTGACCCGATCGCAGCAATTCCAGTAGACGGATCCTGCACGCAATTGCGACAGTATCTGCCGTGCACGCTGCTCGTCGAGGGTGTACACACCCGCGGTTAATCCGTAGTCGGTGTCGTTCATCAAGCTCACGGCTTCCGCATCGGAAGCAACCTTCTGGATGCCAATGATCGGTCCGAAGCTTTCTTCACGCATCACTTCCATTGTGTGATCAACGTCGACCAGCACGGTCGGAGCGAACCAGTTGCCGACGCTTGGCATACGAGCACCGCCGAGCACGAGCTTGGCGCCCTTTGCAACGGCATCGGCGACTTGCTGTTCAAGGACCTTTATTTGCGGCGCGCGCGTCAGTGGACCGATAGTGGTCGACTCGTCCGCCGGGTCACCGCCCTTGAGCGCGGCAACTTCGTTGACAAACGCGTGCACGAAAACGTCGTGGATTTTTTGGTGCACATAGATGCGCTCAACCGAGCAACAGCTCTGCCCGGTGTTGTACATCGCGCCATCTGCCAGTGAAGCAGCTGCTTTTGCGACGTCAACGTCGTCGCACACGTAGGTCGGATCCTTGCCGCCAAGCTCCAGCTGCAGTTTGATCATTCGTGCGCCGGCTTCGCGCGAAATGCGCTGGCCGGTTGCATAGGAGCCAGTGAAAAACACGCCGTCAACCGGTTGCTTAATCAGCTCCGCGCCGACGGCGCCGCCGCCCGTGAGCACTGCGAATATCTGCGCTGGAACGCCAGCCGCATGCAGCAGCCTGCCAATTTCGAGCCCGGTCAACGTTGCGAACTCGGACGGCTTGTAGAGCACAGCATTACCGGTCAGCAGCGCCGGTACGAACACATTTCCGCCGACGAAGTACGGATAGTTCCAGGCAGAGATGTTTGCGATGACGCCGAGCGGCTCGTGCGAGATGCGCTCGACCATTCCCGCTTCATTGTGGACCTCCTGGGGCGAAAGCACCCGCTCAACCGAATCCAGGAAAAAGTTGATGCGTGCTGGCAATCCGTTGATCTCGTTTCTCGACTGTCGGATCGGCTTGCCTGTTTCCGATGTTAAAACCGTTCCGAGCCGGTCGACGTCGCTCAGCAGCGCGTCACGGAAACGCCGCAGAATGTCGCAGCGGGTCGCCAGCGGCGTGGCCGCCCAGGCCGGTTGTGCTGACCGTGCAGCCGCATACTTTGCTGCAATCGAGTGTGCGTCGTCTTCGCTCAGCTCGGCAATCTTCAATCCGGTTGCCGGACTTTCAATGGTCAACATCTATCGGGATTTCCTATTGACTGCCGGCGTATAAAAAACTGCTCAAGATCGGATCGCCAGACAGCATCTCTTCGCTTTTCCAGTCGTGAAATTCCGGATGCCATTGCACGGCAGCGAGATACGAGCGCCCGGTCCAGCAGATTGCCTCGATCAATCCGTCTTCCGGTGATGTCGCTTCAACGGTAAAACCGTCAGCCAGCTTCTTCACTCCCTGGTGATGAACGCTGTTGACGCGCGCTCGCGCCACGCCTGGGTACAAGTTTGCGAGACGCGTGCCCGGCACGAGATCGATCTCGTGAAAATTCTGGTCATATAGCTTCGCATCACGGTGCGTGCGACTGCCCGGCTGCTGTGTGGAGATGTCTTGGTAAAGCGTGCCGCCAAAGGCCACGTTGATGACTTGCAACCCTCGGCACACGCCGAGCACCGGCTTGCCGGCGTCGATAAATGCGCGCAACAGCGCGATCTCGTATTCGTCGCGTACGCGGTCGCCGCTCCATTCGGGCTTCAGCGGCTCTTCACCATAGCTGCCGGGCCAGACATCGGAGCCGCCGTGCAGCACCAGCCCGTCCAGCCACGCCGCGTATTCGGCCAGCGTGACATCACCACGCCTCGTATGGCCTTCGGGTGACGGGACCATCACCGCCAGCGCTCCGCTCGATTGGACCCAGTGCACGATCGACTGCTCGACATACTGCAGAGTTTTGCCGGTAAATATCAGGCGAGTCGGGTCGGCATGAAGAAAGCACGCCGAGATGCCGATACGTGGACGCGTGCTCACATCGCCTGCTCGAAGAATCGCGTGAAGTCTTCGCGGGTCACGGGGCGGGGATTGGTCTGATGGCAGATATCCTTTTCGGCGATGCCCACCAGCGCCGGAATCTGGTCGCGGCGGACTCCTGCTGCCGACAGCGAACTCGCAATCCCGATGTCCTTTCTCAATTGCAACAGCCACGGGATGAAACCTTCGGCTGTACCCGCGCCGACAACGTGCGCTAGTTCTGTGAACTTGCTATGTGCCGAGCTCAAGTTGAATTGCATTACGGGTTCAAGCATCAGCGCGTTTGCGAGTCCGTGATGCAGGTCGCATATCGCGCCCAGCGCATGCGCACACGAATGCACTGCCCCAAGATCCTTTTGAAAAGCAATTGCACCCATCATCGAGGACATCATCATGTCGCCGCGGGCTGTGATGTCGCGGCCGTCGTGTACCGCAGTCCGCAGCGCACGGGCTGCGATACGCACCCCTTCAAGGGCAATACCGTCACACAGCGGGTGAAACGCCGGCGACAGATACGACTCGATGTTGTGCGTGAGCGCATCCATGCCGGTGGCTGCAGTGACGGCGGGTGGCAGTTCGAGCGTCAGTTCGGGGTCAGCAAAAACCGCTTTTGCGAGCAGCTTCGGCGAGAAAATGACCTGCTTGACGTGGGTCGTATCGTCGCTGACCACGCTTGAACGTCCGACTTCAGAACCGGTGCCGCTGGTGGTCGGCACCGCGATGAAGTAGGGCAGTTCGTTTGTAATAGGCCGCACACGAGGGTGATCCCATGCGTATTCGATGACGTCGCCTTCGTGAACCGCCATCAGCGCGACGACCTTGGCGACGTCGAGCGCCGCGCCGCCACCGATGCCAATCACCGAGTCCGCGCGGTGCTGCTGAAACGCCGCGCGGCCCTGCATTGCCTGTGAACCGGTCGGGTTGCCGTGCACACCGTCAAACACATGGGTCGCAAGATCAACATTCAGATTCGCAACGAAGTCCTTAAGTACCGGCAGTGACGCCAGTACGCGATCGGTGACGACAATCGGCCGGATGAACCCGCGTTGGAGCAGGTGGTTGCCGACTTGCTTACTCGCCCCGGCGCCGAAGTGAATCTCAGTCGGAAACGAAAATCTTGTGATGGCCATCGGAACCTACGTTAGGAATCTAATTTATACGCACCCAGCGCAACTCGAGTACGTCGCTCGGCCACTGCACGACATCGATGTTGGGCCGCATGACCCACGTTAGCTTGCGCCGATATAACGGCACGAGTGGCAACTCGGCGTTCATCATGCGCAACACATCACCTGTCAGCGCACGGCGCTTTCCAATGTCGGGCTCGATACGAATTGCATCAATCAACGCATCAAGCTTGGCATTCGAGTAACGCCCGCCGTTGAACGCACCGCTGCCTGCGCCGTCCCAGCTGCGGATGACGTTATTGAGCATCGCCCATGGGTCGGTGCCAGGCGTCCAGCCAAATTCGAAAAAGCTCGCAGTGGCCTGGGTCAATTTCGGAAAGAAAATTGAACTCGGCGAAGGCTGAAACGAAACCCGAATGCCAACCTGCGCAAGCATCGCGCTGATTGCCTGACACACCGCCGCGCGATAGGTTACGTTGACACAATCGAGCGCGATCTCGAATCCATCGCCGTAACCGGCGTCCTTCAGAAGCGCACGCGCTGTTGCAGGACTGTAGGGCAGGCGCTGGTCGAGCTCGCGCAGGTAGCCGTCAACCAGCGGTGAAACATGCGCACCGGCCGGCGTGGCCTGCCCGCGCAACACCTTCGCGATGATCGTGTCGATATCAATGGCGTGATAAATCGCGCGCCGTACGCGCACATCCTTAAACGGGTTGCGACCCTTGACATCGGAGAACTGCAGCTCGGCACGTGCCTGATCGAAGCCCAGATACTGCATGCCGATGTCGCTGGTCTCAACCGACTTCAAGGTGCTGTCACGCTTGATACGCGCCACATCCTGAAATGGCGGATCGATCACGAAGTCAACTTCGTTCGATGCCAGCGCCGCGAGACGCGTCGCATCGGCCTGGATCACGGTGTAGATCGCCTCGGTCAGATTGCCGGTCCCGGGTCCGCTTTTGCCCCACCAATTCGGGTTCGCGGTCAGCACAAGCCGACGGTCGGGCTCGTAGCTCGTCAGCACAAACGGTCCGGTGCCGTTGGCATTGCGAACCGCATGCGTCTCCTGCTTGCCGTTGTAGTCCTGCGGAAGCATCACGCCATTTTTCGCCGCCCATTGCTTGCTCATCATTGCGACCAGCCAGAGCTTGTCGGGCAATACTGCATCGGGCGCTGATAGCTGTATGTCGACCGTCATCGGGTCGACCTTGCGTGCGCCGGTAACCCCGCGCAACTGGCTGGCGCGCTGCGAAGTCTTCGCTAGCGCGCGTTCAATCGAAAATACGGCGTCATCTGCAGTGAAGGCGGTGCCATCGTGAAACGTGACATTTGGGCGCAGCCTGAAGCGCCATGACGTTGGCGAGGTTGCTTGCCACGACAACGCAAGCGACGGCTCCAGCTTGAAGTCACGATCACGATTGACGAGCCCTTCGTAAATCTGAGTCACTACGCGCGTCTGATAGAGCAGCGCGAGTGAATGCGGATCGAGCGAGTTCGGATCGAATGCACTGGCAAAGCGCAATGTCTTGGCAACCGTCGGTGCAGACACTGCAAACGCTGCCGTGATCAGCAGCGCCGCGATCAGCCGGAATGAAAAGTGCGCCATCGCCATAAGTCTCGCACGACGGCCGGCCACGTGAATATTCAGTCATCACAACGCCGAATGCTCGGCAGTGGACAGATGCATTCCGCCTTACCGTTCGAGCGCTATTTATAACAGTTGAGTGATCGAAACCGCGTCCCGACCGGCTCTGTACGAAACGGGGGTTTTGCACATTGCCGGCCGGTAACTCGGCTGCTACTCACTGCTTCTCTCCTGTTGTGGCCAATAAATGTTAATTCCGGTCGGTGAGGCCTTGCGCGCTTACGCGCCCTAGGCCCGGAACACACCTGTCAACTCAACAAGTTCGGCCAGGAAACCAAACCTTGTCACCACGAGCGTGGCCAAGATCACCAAGGCGTAGAAGAAACCGTCTTTCGACGCGAATCGCTCTCTGCGGTTCATGACACAACTCCTCTGCGTTAGCACTGCACAAACAAAAAGCCCGGAGGCGTTCACGCGATCCGGGCTTTTGATTGCCAGCTGGGTTCAGCTATACGCCAGAACCTCCGCTCGGATCAATCTTCAGCACGGACACCCCGAACAGCGTTTGCCCGACGCGGCACGCCCTGATGCCAACGGTCGACATCGAACGCACCACGCCCGCCGCCGCGAATGACAGTCGCGGCAAGGATGGGTCTTGGCTGCACGGATTGAACATCTCAAAGCTCTCCACAAAACCGGCTCATAGCCGGGAGAGGAAATATACGGCGGGGGTTGCGATCGTAAAAGAATTCTTGGTGTGAATATTCATTAGTGTTGTTCATTTGCAGCGCTAATATCTTCGGTGGGAGTGTTGACTAGGAGAACAAGATGAAAAAGTGGCCTCTTATCTTCGCCGCGTATGCACTACTGCTCGCGGGTTGCGCACATTTTGACAAGACCGACTGTAGGCAATGCGCTGTTGAAGGATTTGACCCCAGAGTAGTTCGCACGCCGAATCCGTTGCTGCCAAATGTCTTTGTAGTGGATCGGAAGTATTTGGTTGTCGATCAAGAGCCCATCCGCGTCAACAAGAGCCACGTAGACGCAAATGGACGCGTAACCATTGCATGGGGGCTGCCGGCTGGAACTCCGTATGCGTTCGTTAGGGACAAGGGCATTGTGATCGTCCCGGTACCGCAGGGTGATAGGGTCTCATCGAAAGATAGAGTTGCGCCGAAAGAGAGTTACAGGGCGGCGGGAACGCCGCCGAAATGCGAGCGAAGCCCACAGGGCAGAGTCGTTGCGTGCACCCTCGTAGTGTTGCCCGGGTCGGCGTTCAAATACACGGTAAATGTCGAGAACACGGATCCGCGAGGCGAAAAAATCGAGCCGTTAGATCCGTTTATCGAAGGCAACTACTAACGTTAGGCGACATTTAACTCATTTCCTAGCCAAGAATTCGCCAGTGCGAGAGCATCTTCGTAGGCTAAGAGTCGCCCCTTGTCCGCGGTTGTTTGGAAGACGGACTCACTCAAGGCGGTCCTCGCTTTGGCCATCCATGGCGCCAGAAACGCTTCGTCTACCGCATCACGGCGCAGGCCAGCTCTCTCGGCCTGCGCTTCCGCGGCACCAAAAAATTGAGCCGCTTTCGTCCACTCTTCATACCAGGCGCTGAGACCCGCCGTCACTTCCAGTGCGCTCTGACCGACCGGTCTAAGGCCAACGCGTGTAGTGATCGCAAGTATTTTCTTCAACAAGGGTCTGGCGCGCTCGCCCTGATTCTGGTCGATGGAGACCATAACGATATTCAGTAGAGAGATGGCAATGGAGTTTTGGTCGCCGAGCTCGCGCGCGAGCGATAGCACTTCGTCGTATAACGGCGCGGCGACACTTAGTCGCCCTTCCATGCGATGAAGTTGCGCCAATGAGTTGAGTGCAACGGCTAGTTCGCGACGTTTACCTAGCGTCCGCGCAAGCGTGACCGCTTCCTCCGAACAAAGCCGTGCTTTGATTACGTCTCCTAGACCTACGGCTGCCATTACGAGGGGCGGATATACAGAGGCGATCATGGTTTGGTCACCGATTTCGCGTGCAATCTCGAGACTTTCCTCCAGATAACCCTGCGCGTCGGCGTGGCGTCCCATGAAACAACACAACTGGCCGGCGTCGAACAACCCGCGGCAGCGAAGGTAGTCGCGCCTGCGGAAATCGATTCTTGCAAGCGCTTCGACTGTGGCTCGAAAGCCCAATGTTAATAAGCCACGACCTATCCAATACCCCTTTAGCGCGCATACCAAGCGCAGTCCCTGCTCCGCGCCACTTGTAGCGCTATCGACCCAGCGATGCGCCGACAGGAGATTCTCCTTTTCGTTGTCGAGGCGCGCCAGCGCGGCTTTGTGTGTGGGTCCTCCGAACTCTGACCGGGCCTTCTCTGCAAGCGCGAGGCAAAAATCCAGATGTGCTCGCTGCACCTCCGCTTCGTTACCTGCGACAGTCAACTTCTCTTGCGCGTACTGTCGTACGGTGTCGAGCATCCGGTACCGCTCGCCATCGAGCGCCATAGTCACCAAGGACTTCTCCACTAAGCGACTCAACAGATCGAGCACATCGTGATGAGGCAGATTGTCATCGGCACAGACTGCCTCGGCCGATTCGAGCGTCCAGCCGCCTGCGAAGACTGACAAGCGCTGAAACAGGATTCGCTCGGCTTCCGCCAGGAGGTCATAGCTCCAATCGATCAACGCGCGCAAGGTGCGTTGGCGCGGCAAAACTGTCTGGTCTCCGGACACCAACAGGCGAAAGCGATCGTTCAGGCGTGCAGCAATCGTGACGACTGACAGCGCCCGCACACGCGCAGCGGCAAGCTCGATTGCAAGCGGGATGCCATCCAGACGGCGACAGATGTCGACGACAGCGATCGCGTTTTGCTCATTCAGGCTGAAGTCCCGTCGTGCGGCCGAAGCTCGATCGACAAAAAGCCGCACCGCCTCGTGTTGAATCAGCGAATCGATGTCGATCCGCTGTTGTGCATCAGGAAATGACAGCGTCGGCAGGTGATGGACGGCCTCGCCGGCAATCTGCAAATAGTCACGGCTCGATGTCAGGATTTTGACGTGTGGCCCCGCTTGCAACAGCCGCTTGGCGAGGTTGGCGCAGCCGTGCACGACTTGCTCGCAGTTGTCGAGAATGATCAACACCCGCAGGTCATGCACGTATTTGATCAGCGCATCAATCACCGGGCTTCCGGCTTCTTCTTTTACGCCGAGCACCGACGCGACGGCTTGCGGTACTAGGCTCGGGTCGGTCAACGCCGCCAGCTCGACAAACCACACGCCGTCTGGAAAGTCGTCCAGCACGTCGGCGGCGAGTTGCGTCGACAACCGCGACTTGCCGATTCCGCCCATACCAAGCAACGTGACCAATCGGTTCGACGCCAGCATCTGCTTGATTGCTGCCAGCTCGCGTTCGCGGCCGACAAACGAGTTGAGCTGCTGTGTCAGGTTGTTCGGTGTGCTCTCCAGCGACCTGAGTGCGGGGAAATCAGCGCGCAGATGTGTGTGCAGCAATTGATAGATGTGCTCGGTACTCGCTAGATCGCGTAGCCGCACCGTGCCAAGGTCGCGTAGAGACGCGTCAACCGGCAAGGCACCGTCGACCTGCTCGGCAACAGCCTGGGAGAGCAATATTTGTCCGCCGTGTGCCGCACACATGATTCGTGCGGCACGATTGACGGCGCGACCGTAGAAGTCGCCGTCGCGCCGCTGGTCGATCCCACAGTGCAAACCGCACCGCAACGGCAGCGTCAGTCCGCTCTCCGCTTCCGGCGTCGCTAGTGCCTTCTGAATCTCGATGGTTGCTTTCAATGCATCGAGTGGGGTATCGAATGCCGCATGCACGCCGTCGCCCGTCATCTTCACGACCGTCCCGCGATGACGCTCCACCGACGCTCGCGAGATGGCATCGTGGCGCGCCATCACCGGCAGCATCCGCTCGGGTTCCTGCTCCCATAAACGGGTGCTGCCTTCGACGTCGGTAAAAAGAAAGGTGACAGCGGACTGTTCAGACACGTCAGCAATGCGCCCGGCTGAAAGCAATGTGGATGTTACTGCGCGGGCCGTTCCAAGACACGCTACATTTGTCCACGCCGTTTGTGGGGGCACTGTCTTAGGACCGAAGACCCGAAGTGAAAGAAACCTCGCCCGATCAGCGGATTTCTGCCGGCACTCTGCAGCATTACGAGCAAAGCGCCGAAGGCTTCCGTGCAGGCACGCGCGACCACGATGTCACCCAAAACATCGAGGCGCTGCTGCGTCACATTGAAGGCAGTCCGCCGTTCACGATTCTAGATTTAGGTTGCGGGCCGGGGCGGGATCTAAAAGCGTTCGTCGAACTCGGCCACGTCCCCATCGGACTTGATGGCGCCGCCAGCTTTGTTGCGATGGCGCAGCGCGATTCGGGTTGCGAAGTCTGGCGCCAAGACTTTCTCGCACTTGATTTGCCGGAAGAGCGATTCGATGGCGTCTTTGCCAACGCTTCACTGTTCCACGTCCCGAGCGCGCACTTGCCGCGCGTTCTGCGGCAATTGCATGCATCGCTCAAGGCGGGCGGTGTCTTGTTCAGTTCCAACCCGCGCGGCGCTAATGAAGAAGGTTGGAACGGAGGTCGCTACGGCGCGTATCACGATCTTGAAACATGGCGTTGCTTCATGACCGATGCGGGCTTTGTCGAACTCGAGCACTTTTACCGTCCCGCTGGATTACCGCGAGAGCAGCAGCCTTGGCTTGCGAGCGTCTGGCGACGTCGCTGAAGCAGCGGATGCGCCGCGGGCGCGAGATGTGTTGGCTATGATTTTTGCTGGGCGCCATTGCAAGATAGCCGCGCCCGAGTCGGCCACCTAGTAATCGTCTAGCGCTTCGCAGGCACTCTGGCGTTGGTCTGCCTGGCGGCGGAGCGGATCAGCTCGGCACACATCACGCATAGGCAAAGCCACGCAAGTCCGGACGCAAAGCCCGCGAATACATCGCTTGCGTAATGGGCGCGTAGAAAGAAGCGGCTGCTACCGATTACAAATGCGGTCGCTGTTGCACTCAAGACAATCGGCAAATGCCAGTTTTGCGGGGTCGAGCGCACCAGCACGTAGGCAAGCGCGCCATAGGTGGCAACCGCGCCCGAAGAGTGTCCGCTCGGAAAGCTGTATCCGTGCAGCGTTAGTAGGTCCTGGTCGTAAACGGGCCGCGCGCGCTCGAACGCCACCTTTAACACGCGCGTCAGGATGCCATTGCCCGCAATGGAGGCAATCCACACGACGGCCAGCGCGTAGTCGCGACGGGATAGCAGAACTAATGCGCCGGCGATCGCAATGGCCCATAACACTGGCGTGTTTGCGAGCAGAGTTACCGTGGCAAACACGTGCACGGTCGAGGCCGAGACGCTACGCTGCATCGCGTCGGTCATTGCCTGGTCAGCCTGTGTGAGCGTGCCATTCGGAACGAACCAGGCTGGCACTAGCGAAAACACAAGTACCGCAACAACGACGGTCGCGAATGCGAAGGCCGATGCCCGGAACTGACTGCGAGCTGCGGCGGCCACGAGCGCGGAGCTGCTACGGTTCACGCGGTGTACAAAATGCCAGAGGCACGCGACAAGCGTAAGCAGCAACACTAGCGCGCCAGCAAAAAACGTCAGCGCATTGTTGCCGATTGCATTCGCGAAATCTAAAACACGTGCCGCATCAAGCGGCATTGCCGGTGCTGAAGCTGAGCAGCTGACTTGTGTGGAGTTCGAACTTGTCAGAGGCCGCTGTGTAATCCCACCGCTCGACCGTGCAATGACGCGGTGACTGTGCACCGTCACAGCGAATCAGATTGACCGAGTTCGCAATGCCCTCGCGAATGCGCGACGAAAGCGACGTTCCCGCCTGCACCGTCCAGATGTCGCGCTTCAGCATTGGAAACGTGGTTCGCATCGAGTGCACATAAGGCAAATGGATGTGCCCGCCCATGATGATGTCACCACCCGCCGCCGCCCATTCCGGCACTGCCTCGCAATGGCCCTTCAGCAGATTGTCTTCGTCGCTGGCACGGATCGCAAGCACCGGCTGATGCACGACGATGATCCGCAGCTGCGATGCAGACGCGCGCAGCAAACGTGCGGTGACACGCGCGATCTGCTGCGCCGAAAGTTCACCATTCTTGTGTCGGCGCGGTCGCGTCGTGTTAACGCCGAGCACCAACAAATGCGCCGATTCGAAATCGGGTTCCAGATTGTCGCCAAACGCTTCGGCGTAATTCGCGTACGGAGTCAATGCGCGCGCAGCAAGGTTGAACAGTGGAATATCGTGATTACCAGGAATCGCAACCAAGGCGGGCGGATTCAAGTCGTCGATGAATTTTCGCGCGGCGCTGAACTGGCTCTGCCGTGCTCGCTGCGTAATGTCGCCCGACAAAACGACCAGCTCGGGTGCCTGTTCACGCGACAGTTGAAGCAGAGCGCGCACGACCAGGGGCTGCTCCGTCCCAAAGTGCGCATCTGAAATCTGCAACACGGTCGTCATCGTTTTGCTGTCTCTGGCTCCGCGTCGATCGGCACCAGCAGCAGCAACGGTTGCGGGCCGACGCGAAACTCGATCGGCGTTTTCATCCAGGTAATTTCGCCGTCGGTGGCCACTTTGAACCGGCGACCTAAACGATTCGAGGGCGTTACCACCAGCTTGGTCAGCGAAAATCGCTGCACGCCGCTCGCTTCGCGCAGCCGTCCGAGCGCACCCTGCAGCGCGAGCCATAGCAAACTCAGCTTCGAAACCGGCCCCAGCACGATCGCAGCGAGCTTTCCCTCTTGTTCCACAACTTCTGATTCAAGACCCAACTGCTCGAGCTGCAGCCGGTTGTTGCCAACGAATAACGTCAGCGTGCGTAGCTGATGCATTCGGCCATCGCTATCTAGCTTGATCAACATTGGCCTATAGCCTCGAAATATTGTCACGAGCGCGGCCCACGCTGCAACGAGACGGCTGCGCCCGTGACGCTGCTTCTGTTCCTCGCGATCCTCGAGTAGTTGCGGATACAGGCCGATACTCGCGTTGACGAGGAACACGCGGTCATTGACGATCCCTACCTGGACGTGTTGTACGCGCGCCGTCAGCAAAGCCCGCGCGGCAACCGACGTATCTGACGAAATACCGTGCGTGCGGCCGAAGTAGTTAAATGTGCCGCTGGGAATGACTCCAAACAGACAGCCGCTCCCGAGCGTTGCCTGAGCCACTGCATTCAACGTACCGTCGCCTCCGGCTGCGACGACGGCGCCCGAGTTTTGCTTAGCTTTGGCGACGGCTTGCTGTGCAACCGTACCGAGCTGCTTCGGATCGTCCACGCGAAAAATTTCGTGGGTGCGGCCCGCAGCGTTGAAGACCTCAGCGATCGCGCGCGAGGTGGTCTCGGTATCCTCGTGGCCTGAGCCTGCATTCAATACAACGTAAAGCGGTGCGGCGGGCATACAGAGTGCGACGTGACTAATGGTTGGTTGCGGCAGGCCGCAGAGTAACGGAACTACTGCGCAACCACTTTCGTTCAGGTTTTATTCCGCGTACTCGTCCGACCCCTGCACCCACAGAAACGATTGAATGTCGATCATGTCTCGCGGTCTTAGATCACGCAGTTCGTGACGAACCTGTGAAGCGAGCTGCAGCAGACTGGCGTACCCCTGCCACGAGGGTCGCGACTGATAATGCAAATCAAAGCCCCAGGCGCGCGCGGCTGCGCGTGTCACCATCGGTTTCAGAAAAATATGCACGTCTGGCTGAGCGATAAACCCGAACACGGTCACTAGCGGCCACGTGAGTACGCGGGTCTGCCGGCGGGGCAGCGCCGACACGACCTCAACCCAGTGTTCGAACCTCCGCTCGATGCTGGCCGTGCCGTGTAGGAACCGGTACAGACCCTCGGCGAATGCTGTAGCGCCGTCGGTCGATTTGACGGCGTCGCGCAGTGCCATTTTCTCGAACGAGAAAATCATGCTGTGGCGCGAGCCCTGCTCCACGCGCACGGCGCGGGCGGCAGCTTCGGTGAACCGGCGGCTGCGCAGCAGCTTGCGAAACTCTGCACGCCCGAGTGCCTGTTGCCATCGTTGATGCGTCTCCCATTTGTATTCGCGCTCCCATTCAACGTAAGTGGCGTCGCGAAACCCCGCGGGAAAGACCCGTAAGAACTTGCGACGGCAACGGGCTGCACGCGGCGCCGAAGTCGCGGCGCTTCGAGCCATTCTCATAGTCTCCCAAGCGCCGAACACGCTTTGTCGGCAGTAGGCTGATCGGTGCGCATTGCTGAGTCGACCTAGACAGTGCCGCGCACCGCCCACGCGCGGGCGATCAACGGGATGGTGCCGTCACTGGCAATGGGTAGCGTTTCAAAAATCCGCTCACGCAAAGCACTGCGCCCCTGTTCACTGAGCGACATCGCGTAACCGGGCGCGGGTCCCTGGCCTCCGAGAAATGGGCCCCAGTAGTCGTCGAAATCTTGAAATGTTGTTGCCACATCGATCGCCTGGGCGCTGACGTCACGCAGATTCGCTTGATTCAGCAGCGCAACCAAAACCGCGGGTTTGCACAATGGAAAGCGATGACCTTCGTCGAGATGTTGCGCATCGGGGTTAAGAGCCACCGCCGCGTCCCAGAAGTAACGCATCAGCTCCATTTTTCCGGCGTAGTCCCAGACATACGCTGCAACCCTGCCGCCCGCGACAACTGTGCGCGTCATTTCCCGCACGGCAAGCAGGGGTCGGCGACGAAGTTGATGACCAATCCGGCGACTGCGACGTCGATGCTTGCCGATTGCACCGGAATTGACTGAGCGTCAGCAACATCAAAGGTCACTCGTGCGTCGTGAGTGTGCGCCTGCGCATGATCGATAAAAGCTGCCGACGGATCGATCGCCCTGATGCTGTGCGGGCGCTGATCTTGCAAGATCGTTTGCGTTAGCGCGCCCGTTCCGCACCCGACGTCCAACCATGCACGGTGTGCCGGTGCACCGAGCCACTGCAGAAACTCCCTCGCAACGAGGCGGCTCCATCGACCTATATACGGCTCGTACAGGTTGCCCGCTGCCCACGTGTCCTCGCGCTGATCGGCCATGCCGACATTTTGACTTTGCGGGGCCGGTCGGACAAGCTCATTGTCTTCGTCGTTGCGTAGCCAAAGCGCGATCTGCAGGAGGCACTTGAGGGCCTGCGTTTTCCGGATTGGATGCAACCCGTGCTGGCGACGGCGCGCTGCCGATACGCGTTCTCAGCACCAAGGTACGCGACTGGATCGCCGCCGTTAAAGCGCAGCGATGATTGCGATTAAAGAAAAAGCTCAGAGCACCGCTAGCTTCGCTGCGCAGATCGTCTCGCTCAGAGCGCTTACGCAGATCAATCAAATTATTTCGAAGTAGCGCTTCAGTTCCCAATCGGTCACCGCGTCCTGCCATTGACGCCATTCCCAGTCACGCGTAGCCGCAAAGTGATCGACGAAAGTGTCGCCGAACCAATCGCGTGCCAGATCGCTGCGCCGGAAAATGTCCGTGGTTTCTTTGAGTGAGCGCGGCGCGCGCGCGATGTTGTCGGAGCCTTCGTTGGTGCCCGACACCGCAGGCGCAGTCAGCTTCAGGTTCTTTTCGATCCCGTGCAGACCGGCCGCCAGCAGCGCTGCCACGGCGAGGTAGGGATTGATATCCGCACCGGGACAACGCGTTTCAAGCCGCGTGCTCTTGGATGACCCCGGAATCACGCGAAAGCTCGCCGTGCGGTTGTCGATGGCCCACGTCGGCTTGACCGGCGCCCAGAAGCCATCGACCAGCCGCTTGTAGCTATTTACCGTTGGCCAGAACATTGGCGCAAATTCCATCAAGGCGGCGATCTGACCGGCGAGAAAACTTTCGAACACCTTGCTCATTCCGGCTCGCGCCGTTTTCTTCGCGCCTTCATCAAAGAACAGATTTTTCTTTCCGTCCGTCATCGACTGGTGCACGTGGCCGCTGCAGCCTGGATACTGAGAGCTCCACTTCGCCATGAAGCTTGGAATGATTCCGAAATTTGCTCCGATTTCCTTGGCGCCGCTCTTGAATAGAACACCGCGATCAGCGCACTCGAGCGCGTCGGAAAACTGGAGTGCTGCCTCGTAGACGCCAGGCCCGGTTTCGGTATGCAGCCCCTCGATCGGTACCCGAAACAGCAGCATCTCGTCCATCAACGCATTGAAATACTCGCGGTTTGCGTTTGAGCGCAGCAGCGAATATCCGAACATGCCCGGCGTCAGCGGCGTGGGATCGACACCTTTTTTTGCCGCCCAGCTTTGCGGCGTCTCCGCGAAATTGAACCACTCGAATTCCAGCCCGCACATCGGTTGCATGCCGAGCTTGGCAGCGCGCGCGATCACCTTCTTCAGCAACTGGCGGGGGCAAAGAGCGAACGGCGAGCCATCCGTGTTGATGAAGTCGCCGAGAAAAAACGGTACCTGATCGTCCCACGGCACGTTGCGTCCGGTCGCCATGTCGAGTTGCACCAGAACGTCCGGAAAGCCATGCTGCCATCCGATCACGTCGGCGTTGTCGTAAACGCTATCGGTCATGTCCCAGCCAAACACGACGTTGCAGAATCCAAAGCCGCCGTCGACGGCCGACGCAAATTTGTCTTTGTGCAGGTATTTGCCGCGCAGGACACCGTCGATGTCGGTGACCGCAACCTTCACCTTTGACGATGCGTACGGGTGCACGGCCTTCAGCGGATCAGCCTGCGCGCCGCCGCGGGCCCCTGGCGATTTCGTTTTGCCTGCCATCACAATCTCCTTTGAGGACAGTCTGAATCAGCGCACGGGAAATGTCCAAGCGTCTCCCCTACAATCGCGGGTTCGTCTTTTGAAAAGAATGCGATGCCGATTTACGCGTACAAGTGCGCGGAGTGCGGACATGAGATGGAGGCGATCCAGAAAATGTCCGATGCGCTGCTGACTGCATGCCCGAGCTGTGGCAAGCCAACGCTCGTCAAACAGGTGACCGCCGCGGGCTTTCATCTAAAAGGCAGTGGCTGGTACGTGACTGACTTCCGCGACGGTGGCAGCAAGAAGAAGGACGCGGGCAAGGCTGAAGAAAAGGCAAAGACAGAAACATCGGAGGGTTCGGCCGATGCAAAGACAGATATCAAGGGCGACGCCAAACCGGACCCGAAAGCCGGAGGTGCTCCCGCGTCGGATTCACAAAGCGCGCCCAAGACAGAAACCAAGACAGAGTCAAAGGCCGAAACGAAACCCGCATCTGGCAGCAAACCGGCTGTAGCGCCCGCTCCGCCTGCGCCGCGCGATAGCAGCAAAGCGGGCGGCACTTCGGGTGGTACAGGCTGACGCCGCATGCTCAAAAGATATCTGGTGGCCGGGTTGCTTGTGTGGATCCCGCTTGCAATCACAATCTGGGTGCTCAATCTGATCGTCGGCACAATGGATCAGACGCTGCTGTTGCTCCCACCAACCTGGCGGCCCGACGCGCTTCTGCCGTTTCACATCCCTGGCCTTGGACTGTTGATGTCGCTGGTGATCGTGCTGGCAACCGGCGTGCTGGCTGCCAACATCATCGGCGAGCGCCTGCTGCGGTGGTGGCACGGCTTGCTCAACCAGATTCCGATCGTGCGATCGATCTATTCGAGCGTCAAGCAGATTTCGGACACGCTTTTGGCGACGCGCGGCCAGTCGTTTCGCAAAGTCGTGATGATCGAATTTCCGCAACGCGGCCAGTGGACGCTTGGTTTCGTCGTCGGTTCGCCGGGCATCAAGATTTCGGAAATTACGGCTTCAAATGCGATCACGGTGTACGTGCCTACTGCACCGAATCCGACGTCGGGATATGTATTGGTGCTGCGGCCGGAAGATGTGCGCGAAGTCGACATCAGTGTTGACGATGCGCTTAAGTTTCATATTTCGCTTGGCGTCGTTTCGCCGCGCGTCAGCACCAGCGTCCCGCGCTCCGCGGTCGCCAACCCGTTAACTTAGTTGCGTGTCCGCAAAAGCGCCCACACATTCCTGAACATGAAACGTACCGAATACGCGGGCCTGGTCGACGCGACGTTTGTTGGCAAGACGGTTACCTTGTTCGGCTGGGTGCACCGTCGGCGGGACCATGGCGGGGTGATTTTCATCGACCTGCGCGATCGTGAGGGGATGGTGCAGGTGGTGTGCGACCCCGATAGCGCTGATGTATTTGCATCTGCTGAAAAAATCCGCAGCGAATATTGCCTTCAGGTCGTGGGCGAAGTCAGGCGCCGGCCCGAGGGCACGGTCAACACGACGCTGGTGTCAGGCGAAGTGGAAGTGCTGTGCCGTGAACTCACCATCCTGAACCCGTCGGTGCCGATACCATTTCAGCTTGACGACGACAATTTGTCCGAAACCACGCGCTTGACCCATCGGGTTCTGGACTTGCGTCGGCCGGCGATGCAGAAAAACATGATGCTGCGGTATCGAGTCAGCATGGCGGTGCGCAAATATCTCGACGCCGCCGGCTTTATCGATATCGAAACGCCGATGCTTACGCGCAGCACGCCCGAAGGCGCGCGCGACTATCTCGTACCGTCACGGGTGCATCCCGGCGCTTTTTTCGCGTTGCCGCAGTCGCCGCAGCTCTTCAAGCAGTTGCTGATGGTTGCCGGCTTCGATCGCTACTACCAGATCGTCAAATGTTTTCGCGACGAAGATTTGCGGGCGGATAGGCAGCCCGAATTCACGCAGATCGATATTGAAACTTCGTTTGTCGACGAAGTTCGGATCCGCGAAATGATGGAAGAAATGATCCGTGTCGTGTTCGACGAAGTGCTTGCAGTGAAACTGCCCGCTCCATTTCCGGTGATGAGTCATGCCGACGCGATGCGGCAGTATGGGTCTGACAAACCTGATTTGCGGATTGGTCTGCAGCTGACCGACTTGACCGACGCAATGGGCGACGTGGATTTCAAGGTGTTCAGAAACGCTGCGGAAATGAAGGACGGCAAGGTCGTCGCGCTGCGGATACCGGGCGGTGGCGAACTGCCTCGCTCCGAGATTGATGCATACACGACCTTTGTAAAGATTTACGGGGCCAAGGGGCTTGCATACATTAAGGTCAACCAAGTCGTCAACGACGACGCTGAAAAACTGCGCCAGGGGTTGCAGAGCCCGATCATCAAGAACCTGCATGATGCGTCACTGGCCGCCATCGTCGAGCGCACGGGTGCAAATGACGGCGACCTGATCTTTTTCGGAGCTGATCGCGCCAAGGTTGTCTACGACGCGCTCGGAGCCTTGCGTATGAAGATCGGGCACAGCGAATTCGGCCGCGCGCGCGGGCTGTCGAGCGAGGGCTGGCGCCCGCTGTGGGTCGTCGACTTTCCGATGTTTGAGTACGACGAAGAGGGCCAGCGGTATGTCGCGGCCCATCATCCGTTCACGAGTCCGAAGGATGGCCACGAGGATCACCTTGCAACCGATCCGGCGCGCGCTCTAGCCAAGGCCTATGACATGGTGCTCAATGGCTGGGAGATTGGCGGAGGGTCGATTCGCATTCACCGCGAGGAAGTGCAGAGCAAGGTCTTCCGTGCTTTGAAGATCGACGCTGAAGAAGCGGGTGAGAAATTTGGCTTCCTGCTCGACGCACTTCAGTACGGCGCTCCTCCGCATGGCGGCATCGCCTTTGGGCTCGACCGAATCGTGACGTTAATGGCGGGAGCCGAATCGATCCGCGATGTGATCGCATTCCCGAAGACGCAGCGCGCGCAATGTCTGCTGACGCAGGCACCCAGTACGGTCGATGAGAAGCAGCTGCGGGAGCTGCACATTCGCGTGCGCGGCGAGTCCAAGACTGTGGAACCGCGGGTGGCCTAGCGCGTCGGACCGATGAAACTTCCGGAGTCGGTGCTGGTCGTTATTCACACGCCAGCATTGGACGTGTTGCTGGTCGAGCGATCAGACCACCCCGGTTTTTGGCAGTCGATCACTGGCAGCCGCAGTACCGCCGGCGAGCCTTTGCGGACCACATGTGTGCGTGAAGTCGCCGAAGAAACGGGGCTTATCGTGTCACCCGATCAACTCGATGACTGGCACCTTAGCCATCGTTTCCGTATTTACGAGGACTGGCGTCATCGGTATGCATTGGGTGTTACGCACAATACGGAGCATGTCTTCGCGCTTTGCCTGCCGCACACGTTTGCACCACGACTTGATCCCCGGGAGCATCTTGCCTATTGCTGGCTTGGGTGGCGTGAGGCAGCCGACGCGTGTTTCTCATGGTCTAACGCCGATGCGATCCGGCGATTGCACGTGGGGGCAGCGGGTTGTCAGGCAACTGCTCGCGGTTAGTCTCGCGTTTTACGGGCTGCTCGGCGCGCCTGCCGTCAGCGAAGCGCAAAGCTTGCCGGTCGTTTCGGTCGAGCGCGATGGCGACACGTTTCACGTGACAGCACGCGCCAGTGTCGCAGTCGATCCTCGCATTGCGTGGGATACGATTACCGACTATGAACACATGCGCGAATTCCTCCCGAATATCGACCGCTCACGGGTTGTTTCGCGCAACGGCGTGCGCGTCGTCGTCGAGCATGTTGGCCAGTTTCCACTGTTCCTGTTCGACATTCCGGTGCGTGTGCGTCTCGCGGTGACTCAACAGCCGTATGAGCGCGTCGTCGCGCGCTCCGAATCGGGCGACATCGATGGTGAGCCGCAGACGCTTCGATCGTTTTCAGGCAGCTACGAGTTGACGGTGGTAACGATCGAACGTCGTGCTGGAGTCCGGCTCGTCTACGAGTCGCATTTCGAGATGGCCGAACCGTTGCCGCCAATCGTCGGCGATCTGTTCGGCACAGCGATGGTGACCAAGACGGTGCGCCGGCAGTTCGAGGCAATGCTGCGCGAGATGGCGCGCCGGCAAGCGGCGCGTGCGTCAATCGAAAAGCCGCAATGATCTCTGCCGCGCGCATCGGGTGGCCTCGATCGGCAGTACCAGGCTTGTGGCTAATGCTCGCGCTCGGAGGATGTGCAACCGTCGACCCGTACGCGGCGGCGCCGATGATGCAGCATCTCGATCGCGATGATGCAGTTGGCTACTGCGCGCGCCTGTTCGCCGATGCCGATCGGCGGGTTGATTCTCTCGGGGTTCGCGATGCCGAAGCGCCGAGAATAGAAGGCTTCCCTTATCTGCGCGTCGACCGCTTCAGCGCCGCGCTTGCTGGCCGCGCGAAAAGCGCGGCGCAGCAGGATGCATGGCGCACGCGCTTACAGCAGCTAGACGAAATCGGACGCGATACCGAGCTGTCGAATGCAGCAGTGAGCATTGACGACCTGCCACGCTGCCGCTCGCTGCTCGCTGCTGCCGATGCTGCGGCATTCCAGCCGCTGCAGCGTGCGGCGAAGGTGCCCGATAACTACAGCAGTGCGATGCGCACTGTCGGCGTGTATCCGCTCGCTCGATTGCCGTTTGGCGCGGGCGTATCCAGATGGCAGAAGGAAACCCAATCGGTGTTCGCCGCGCCGATCGATGCGTTGCCCGTAAAGGGCCGGCTGCAAAACTATGTGCCCCGGGTCCAGACATTCGCTAACGTAGGACCGCTCGCGCAAGATGCATTGGGAGTGCCGGTGTTATCGCGCATCGACCTCGACGCTTTGCTGGCGCGACACGCGCCGGAACTTCAGATTGACGTCGACGCACCCTATGACTTGCCCGGTGCCTTGACCCTTGACGCCGATGACCGCGTGACGGTCGACCACGCGGCGCCGGTTGCCTACACACGATTGGCCTACACCGTGATCGGGGGCTTGATTCATCCGCAGCTGGTCTACACGTTCTGGTTCAGCGAACGCCCGAGCCGGGGCGAATTTGACCTTCTGTCGGGCCAGCTGGACGGCGTTGTATGGCGCGTCACTCTTGATAATGAGGGCGCGGCGCTTGTGTACGACAGCATGCACGCCTGCGGGTGTTATCACCTGTTTTTCCCTACCAAGAGGGTCGCGGCGCGCCCGTTGCCTGCAACGCTTGACGAGAGTCTGTTCATTCCGCAGCGGGTGCGGCGTGTCGAGCCCCACGAACGGATTAAGTTGCGGATCGCGTCGGGCACACATTACCTACAACGCGTGCAGGTCATCTCGACAAGCGAAGCATCGGCGACGCAAGCATCGGCAACGACGACGGTTCCGTACATGCTGCAGGACGAGCGCACCGTCACGATGCTCGGGCGCCGTGGCGATGGAACGCGCAGCGCTTTCGGCCCCGATGGGCTTGTTGCGGGGAGCGAGCGCGCGGAGCGATGGTTTTTTTGGCCGATGGGCATCGTGTCGGCCGGGCAGATGCGGCAATGGGGACACCACGCAACTGCACTTGTCGGTCGCAGACATTTTGACGACCCACTGCTTTTCGACGCTTATTTCGAGATTGTTCACTAGGACTCAGGCGAAATGTTTCTTCCGTCTCAATCATGAAGCTCCGCGTCGCCACCTACAACATTCACAAGGGCGTGATGGGACTGCAGCAGAAAGTCCGGATTCACGACGTCAAGCTCGCTTTGCATTCGATCAACGCGGATATTGTTTTCCTGCAGGAAGTGCAGGACAAAAACGATCGCATGGTCAGCCGCAATGGCTATCCCCAGGGAACACAGCTCGACTTCCTCTGCACGGGCAACTATCTGCATCGTGCATATGGGATGAACGCGGTCTACCCGCACGGCCATCACGGCAATGCAATTGTTTCGCGTCACGCGATCGGCCGCCATTTGAATCACGATATTTCAGATCACGTGCTCGAGAAGCGAGGACTGTTGCACGCGGTGTCGCATGTCAAAACGTCAAAGGGCCCGCTTGACATTCATCTGATCAATACGCATTTTGGCCTGATCAAGCGCAGCCGAGTGCGGCAGGCCGAGTTTCTGATCCAGTTCGTCAAATCCGAAATTCCGCACAAAGCGCCACTGATCATTGCGGGGGACTTTAACGACTGGCAGCACGGCGTCGACGAGGTCCTGCATCGAGAGCTGGATGTGTTCGAAGCGGCGTCTGAATTCAACCGCCGCCAGTCGAAGCCGCGATTGCGCGACCGGCTCGTGCCCTGGCGCGAGTTGCCTCGTTCACACGTAGCGCGTACGTATCCGAGCGTGATGCCATGGCTGCAACTCGATCGCATTTACCTGCGCGGGTTCAAAGTCAGCGATGTCCATGTGCCGAAAGGGGTCGAGTGGCGCAAGCGCTCCGACCATATGCCATTGATCGCGGACCTGGAAGTCGCTTGATATGAGCGGCGAAGCGTTGCGCGAGCCGCCAGCAACGCGGCCTGCGCGGCGCACGTTTCGGCGTCCGTTCGGTCGCAGCACTGCGCGGCCGCTTGTTTTCAGCGGCAACCGGCTCGAGCTTTTGAAAAACGGCGAACAGTATTTTCCGAAGCTGCTCGAGGCTTTTGAGAATGCAACACGGTCGATCTACCTTGAGACCTACATCTTCGAACTCGATAGTGTCGGGGAGCGCGTCGCTGATGCGCTGGCTGCTGCGAGCCGGCGCGGCGTCGATGTCCATCTGTTGATCGACGGCTTCGGCTCGGTTGTCACAGCAGATGCGCTGCTCGCGCGTTTGCGACCGCACGGCGCAAAGGTCATGGTGTTTCGCCGCACGCGGTGGTATCGGCTTGAGCGCCGGCTGTTGCGCCGGTTGCATCGAAAGATCGCATTGATCGATGATCGCGTCGCGTTTGTCGGCGGCATCAACATCATCGACGACCATCATCATCACGACCCGGAACCGGTGCGCGCAACATTGGGACCGCGCTTTGATTTCGCAGTTCGTTGTGAGGGACCGTTGGTGGCAGCGGTCGCCCTGACGGTCACGCGCCTTTGGTGGACCGTGTCGGTTCTGCAGATGAAGCGCCGACCGGCGTGGCGGCCGTATCACCCGGAGCTCTCGCCGGCCGCGGGTACCGGCGGACGCGCTGCCCTGCTGCTGCGAGACAACCTGCGCAATAGACGCACGATCGAGCACGCGTACCTGGATGCATTTTCACGGGCGCGTAGCGACGTGCTGATCGCCAATGCCTACTTTCTGCCTGGCAAGAAATTCCGCGATGCGTTGTGTGCAATGGCTGAGCGAGGAGTCCGCGTGCGCCTGTTACTGCAGGGGCGCGTGGAATATCGCCTGCAGCATTACGCGCAGCAAGCGTTGTACGGAGACCTCGTCAAGTGCGGCGTCGAGATCTTCGAGTACACGCCGAGCTATCTGCATGCCAAGGTCGCCGTGGTCGATGACAAGTGGGCGACCGTCGGTTCGAGCAATATCGATCCATACAGTCTGCTGCTGGCGCGCGAGGCGAACATTGCTGTGTATGACGAAAAATTCGCGCGCCAGTTGCGGCACGAACTTGAACTGGCCATTGTTAACGAGTCGACGTCCGTCGACGCGGACGCATGTGCTCGCCGCAGCTGGTTGCGGCGGACGTTAAGCTGGATTGCCTATCAGATGGTGCGCGGCCTTACGCTGATTGCGACGCGGCGCGCGGATGCTTAGGCTGAAATAAGATCGCAGGTTCGCGTCATGTCTTAGACGGTCCGCGCAGTAACGCGTGCACTGCGCCAGCAATCACTTCCTCCACTTTAAGACTGATGTCCACGTGCACCGTGTCGTGTTCCTCGATGCCCGGACGCTCGAGCGTTTGCAGCTGACTCGCGAGCAGCCGGCTCGGCATAAAGTGTCCGTGACGGGTCGCCATTCGCGATTCGATCAGGTGCGCAGGCCCGTCGAGAAAAACGAAGCGAACCGCTGGCGCTGCGGCCCGGATGCGATCGCGATAGGAGCGCTTTAACGCCGAACATGCAACGACCACGCCACGCGGCGACTGTGCTGCGTTGGCAAGCCGTGCGCCGATCCGATCGAGCCACGGCCAGCGGTCTTCATCAGTCAGCGCAATGCCCCCTTGCATCAGGCTTACGCTTTGCTGTGAGTGCAGGCTGTCGCCGTCGATAAAATCAAGCCCGAGGTTGTTGGCGATTCCGGCTGCCACCGTCGACTTGCCGGAGCCCGATACGCCCATCACGACGACCGTGATGCGGCAGGTTGTATCGGGCGGCACAGGATCCATTTTGCGGGAGGATAAGCGGGCTCTTCGTTCCTGATTGCGCCGGGGGTTGATGTCACAGTTGCCGCTCATTGTTGCAAGACCCGAGGGGTTGTACTGCCCGCCTGGAGATTTCTACATCGATCCGTGGCGGCCGGTCAATCGTGCTGTGATAACGCATGCGCATGGGGATCACGCGCGCGGCGGCCATGCCAGTTATCTGGCGGCGAGTTCGGCCGAACACGTCCTGCGCACGCGGCTCGGTGATATTTCGCTGCAGACGACCGAGTACGCGGAGCCGGTCGGTATCAATGGTGTGCGGGTGTCGTTACATCCTGCGGGCCATGTGCTGGGTTCGTCGCAAGTTCGAATCGAGAGCAAGGGCCGAGTCTGGGTCGCCTCTGGCGACTACAAGCTGAACGCAGACGCTACCTGCGTGCCATTTGAACCCATCCCATGCGATACCTTCATCACCGAGTCAACCTTTGGTTTGCCAATTTACCGCTGGGATGACTCACAGGTCGTGTTCGCCGATATCAATGCCTGGTGGAGCGCAAACGCGGACAGTGGGCGCGCATCGGTTTTGTTTTGTTACGCGTTCGGCAAGGCTCAGCGCATCCTGTCGGGCATCGATCCAACGATCGGCCGGGTCGTTGTGCATGGTGCGGTGGAGCCGCTGAATCGCGCTTATCGATCAAGTGGCGTGGCATTGCCCCCCACACAGCTTGTATCCGAAACCGACAAGGCCGATTTGTCGCGCGCACTGATACTTGCACCCCCATCAGCTCAAGGCTCACCCTGGATGCGTCGCTTTGGCGATTACTCGGACGCGTTTGCATCGGGCTGGATGCGGCTGCGTGGAACGCGCCGCCGCCGCGCGCTCGACCGCGGCTTCGTTTTATCGGATCACGCGGATTGGACCGGTCTGATGACCGCAATCGGCGCCACTGGAGCGGAGCAGGTGATCGTGACGCATGGGCAAATTCCAGTGTTGGTGCGATGGCTGAATGAACAGGGGCTGGACGCTTCTGCCTTCGAGACGGAATACGGTGATGAGGAAGTCGGCGATGTGCAGCCTGCGGCAGCGCAAACCGATGTCGTCAGCGAACCCGAGCCCGGCACAGCTGAATGAAGCGGTTCGCTCGGCTTTTCAACGAGCTCGACACGTCGACGTCGACGCGCTCCAAGGTCGATGCCCTGAAGCGGTACTTTGCCATTGCCGACGCCGGCGACGCCGCGTGGGCGGTGTACTTTCTCGCCGGTGGCAAACCGCGCCAGGCGATCAATTCGCGTGTGCTTCGCGAGTTTGCGATCAGTGCGACGGGCCTGCCGGATTGGCTGTTTGAAGAAAGCTACCAAGCCGTAGGCGACGTTGCTGAAACAATTGCTTTGTTGCTGCCGCCGCCGACGCGCAGCGGCGACGGTTCGCTCGTGCACTGGGTTGAGGAACGCTTGCTGCCGCTGCGTGGAAAAGCGCCGGCCGACGTTCTCGCCGCGCTGCGCGATTACGTTGACGAACTCGACACCGCCGAGCGGTTCTTGCTGATCAAGTTGATTGGCGGCGGGTTCCGGGTCGGCGTCTCGAGGTTGCTGATCACGCGGGCGCTTGCGGAGCACTCAGGGCTCGACGCGAAAATCATCGCGCAGCGAATGATCGGCTTTACCGACATCAGCGTCGCCCCGAGCGCCGAGCGCTTTTTGTCGCTGGTGGATGGCAGTAACCAGGTGATCGCCGACGGTCACCCGTATCCATTTTTTCTGGCTCACGCTTTGATGTTGCCGGTCGCGCGATTTTCTGTCGAGCTGGGGCCGCTATCGGACTGGCTGGTCGAGTGGAAGTACGACGGCATTCGAGCGCAGCTCGTCAAGCGTGCCGGCAAGGTGTGGTTATGGTCACGCGGTGAGGAACTGATCACTGAGCGATTTCCGGAAATCGCCGATCGCGCGCACTCGCTGCCTGACGGTACCGTGCTCGATGGGGAAATTCTGGTGTGGTGCGACGGCGCACCACAACCGTTTGCGCTGCTGCAGAAGCGCCTGACGCGCAAATCGGTGACGCCACGCGTGCTGCAGGACGCACCGGCGGTCTTTCTCGCCTACGACGTTCTGGAAAGTGATGGCGAAGACCAGCGCCTGCATCCACAACGCGAGCGGCGGAGCCGACTTGAGCAGCTTGCCGAAAACTTTGCGGTCCAGATGTCGCCGCGCGTCGATGCTCCGTCCTGGGAGGCCCTGGCAGTGGTGCGCGAAGCTTCGCGCGAGCGCGGCGTCGAAGGTCTGATGCTTAAACATGTTGATTCGACGTATCGCGTGGGTCGCACGAAGGCGGCAAACGAAAACTGGTGGAAATGGAAGATCGATCCGTACGCCGTTGACGCGGTGCTTGTCTACGCGCAGCGTGGTCACGGCCGGCGCGCGAGCCTCTACTCCGACTATACGTTTGCCGTATGGAACAATGATTCCGCTGCAAGCGAGCGCACGCTGGTGCCTTTCACTAAGGCGTACTCCGGTTTGACCGATCAGGAAATCAATCAAGTCGACGCTGCAATTCGCCGTACGACGATCGAAAAGTTCGGCCCGGTGCGAAGCGTGACGCCCACCATGGTGTTCGAAATTGGCTTTGAAGGTATCCAGCGCTCACCGCGTCACAAAAGCGGAATCGCGGTCAGATTTCCCCGGATGCTGCGCTGGCGGCAGGACAAGCCGATCGGTGAGGCCGATACGCTGAACACATTGCAGTCGCTGCTATCAGCGGCCGACAACGCGCTGTCGCGCAGCTCTGTAACGTGAACGATCGCCAACGTCCGTTTCCTGCGGGCCCCAATGTCGGCACACAACTTCGTGCGCGCCGCGCGAAGAAGACACGCGAAGACAACCAGCGCGCTGCCGAGATCGAGCGGACCGTTGCCACAAACGGTCCCAAGCACGCGGCCGGTGCGCAGCTCGTGCTCCCCAGTGGTGAAGGCTGGTTCGCTGCCCACGGGTGGCAACCGTTCGAATTTCAGCGGGAGGTCTGGCAGCACGTCGCGGACGGTCGCTCGGGGATGCTGCACGCGACCACCGGCGCCGGAAAGACGTACGCGGTGTGGTTCGGGTTGCTGAATCGCGCACTCTCCGGCGCAGTGCCAGCCGGTGGGTTGCGCTTGCTGTGGATCACGCCGATGCGCGCGCTGGCGGCTGATACGGCGCGCCAACTGCGTGCGCCGCTGCAAGACCTTGCTATCAAGTGGACGGTCGGCGTGCGCACCGGAGACACCGATTCTGCGGAGCGTGCGCAGCAAGCAAAGCTGCTGCCCGAAGTGCTGATCACGACGCCGGAATCATTGAGCCTGATGCTAACGCGCGCGGAGAGCGCCGAGCAACTGTCGGGACTCTCATTGATTGTCGTCGACGAATGGCACGAGTTGATCGGGACCAAGCGCGGCGTACAACTGCAACTTGCTCTGGCGCGTCTGCGGCGCTGGGCGCGCGCGCCACTACCGGTGTGGGGCTTGTCGGCCACGCTTGGGAACACCGAGCACGCGATGCACGTACTGCTGAATCGACTTGATGGGGTGCTCGTCCGTGGCAGGATCGACAAAACGTTGATTGTCGACACGCTATTGCCCGACGAGCCCGGCCGATTTCCATGGGCGGGGCACCTCGGCATGAAAATGCTGCAGCCGGTGATCGCTGAAATAGCGTCATCCACGGTCTCGCTTGTGTTCACCAACACGCGGTCGCAGGCGGAGCTTTGGTACCAGGCGATTCTCGAAGCAAAACCGCAGTGGGTAGGATTGATCGCCTTGCACCACGGTTCACTGGCGAAAGATGTTCGGGACTGGGTCGAGCTTGGATTGAAGGAAGGGCGGCTGAAGGCGGTGGTCGCAACCTCGAGCCTCGATCTCGGCGTCGACTTTCTGCCGGTCGAACGCGTGCTGCAGATTGGAAGCCCCAAGGGCGTTGCGCGTCTGATGCAGCGGGCAGGACGCAGCGGCCACGCGCCGGGACGCCCTTCACGCGTAACGCTGGTTCCGACCAACACGTTGGAGCTGGTCGAAGCGGCAGCGGCGCGGACCGCTGCGCGCGAAGGCCGCATCGAATCCAGAGGGGCGCCGCAGAACGCACTCGATGTTCTGGTTCAGCATCTGGTCACGATTGCTTTGGGCACGGGCTTTGTCGAAGACGAACTGCTGGCTGAAGTACGCGACACGTGGAGCTATCGAACACTGACCGAGGACGACTGGAACTGGACGCTCGACTTTGTCGGGCGCGGCGGCGAAGCACTGCGGGCCTACCCCGACTATCAGCGCGTCACGCGCGGCGACGACGGTATTCACCGCGTGGTCAACGCACGAATTGGACAACGTCACCGCATGTCGATCGGCACCATCGTGTCGGATGCGGCGATGCTTGTGAAGATGATGAATGGCAGAGATGTCGGCACGATCGAAGAATCGTTCATCGGTCGTCTGCGCAAGGGCGACACGTTTCTGTTCGGCGGCCGCATTCTCGAGCTCACACGCGTGCACGAGATGACTGCTTACGTGAAAGTCGCAAAAAACCGAAGCGGAGCAGTGCCGCGCTGGCAAGGCGGCAAGATGCCACTGTCGAGCGAGATGGCCGATGCGGCACTGCGCGAACTCGAAGGCGCGCTGGCAGGGCATTACGAAGCGCCGGAGATGAAACTTGCGCGGCCATTGATCGAATTGCAGGCGAAGTGGTCCCGCGTGCCGACGCGTGACACGCTGGTGGTCGAGTCAATGCGCTCCAATGAAGGGCGACATCTGTTCGTCTATCCCTTCGCTGGCAGGCATGTTCATATCGGGCTTGCGTCGTTGTTGGCGTACCGCATCGGCCAGGGCACGCCGTCGACGTTCTCAATCTCGGTCAACGATTACGGCTTCGAATTGCTGTCGCCAGTGGACATCGACTGGATGGGCGCGTGGCAGGCGCGTTCTGAAATCCTGCTTTCAGCCGATCATTTGCTTGAAGACGTACTCGCGAGTCTGAATGCCGGTGAGCTCGCGCTGCGCCGTTTCCGAGAGGTGGCGCGAATCTCGGGGCTGATATTTCAAGGGTATCCCGGCGCTCCGAAATCAACCAGGCAACTGCAGGCCAGCTCCGGCCTGTTCTACGAGGTCTTCCGCAAATACGACGGCGGTAACAAGCTACTGCTGCAAGCCGAGCGCGAGGTGCTCGAGCAGGAGCTCGACTTAGAGCGCCTGCGTGCGGCGCTGGAACGCATGCGTCGTCAGCACATTGTGTACAGGCTGCTGGCGCGTCCCACCCCGTTTGCATTTCCGCTAATGATCGACCGGATGCGTGAGCAGGTCAGCACCGAAAAAATTGGCGCCCGCATTGAGCGGATGGTGGTCGACCTGGAGCGGGCGGCAGCATAGGGTCATACCAGATGTTGTGCCATACGACACAATTTCGCCATTGCTTGTGTCCCTTCGTACATGTGTTCGTTGCTCGAGAAGGTCGCTTCAGAGGGAAAATCGCGTTGTTCGAGTGTAATTTCCCTCTGGGAATTGGGTTTTTCTCTTGTATTTCACTCTGATTGGCTTAGGATCGCGGTCACGCAACGAGAGCGCTCTCCACTGAATCGATCGAGAACCCTGTCGCTGTGACCTCAACCAAGAAGGAGAAATCAATGGCAACAAAGAAGGCATCGAAGGCGGGAAAAAAAGCTCCGGCCAAGAAATCGTCGGCAAAAAAGGCTGTGAAAAAGACGGCGACCAAGGCTGTCAAGAAAGCGCCGGCTAAAAAAGCTGCGAAAGTCAAAACCGCTCGTAAGCCGAATGCGGCGTTTATGCGTCCGCTGATGCCCACCGGCCCTTTGGCCGCGATCATTGGCTCGACCCCGATGCCGCGCACGGAAGTCACGAGCAAGATCTGGCAATACATCAAGAAAAACAAGCTGCAAGACAACGCCAACCGTCGCATGATTAATGCGGACGACAAGCTGCGTCCGCTATTCGGCAAAGCGCAGGCTTCGATGTTCGAGCTGACCAAGTACGTAAGCAAACATCTGAAGTAAATCGTTGCACGCAGCGCGGTCGTACGGGCCGCGCTGCGATACTAAGAGATTGCGGTAGCTCTTTCTTGACGAGCTGTGTCTGATTCAATTTGCCTCTGTGCCCGAGCAACTGCTTCGGCGCCGCATGCAGAGGGCACGTACTCCTGAGACTGACGCTTGAGGTCAATTGCTCGCTCGGCGGTCAGTCGTGGCGTTGCGTCGATAAAGGTGAGCGTGGTCAGAATCAAAAGCGCAACTGCATAACGCGCTGACGCGCCCTGGTATATCTCAGCGGTGTGTTCCGCATTCCGTATTTCGTACTGACCTCGCAAGATCATTGCCTTCTCCGATAGCGAAACTCGTCGCTGAAGAGAATATGCGGCGACTCGCTTAACTTAAATGGAATGATCGGCAGGGATCGGGCAGATAATTCGACAGCCCGTGGAGAGTGCCGCTGCTGCTGCTGCAGCGGCGTGCTATTGCGCCCAGCGCGAATGGCGCGGGAGTGACGCCTGCAGAAATATCATTTGATCCGCGAGGATACGGCGATTGCTCAAAATGAAACCTTCATTGCGGCACACCGCGTACGGGACATAAATTAGCGGCATGTTGGCTTCTTCGGGTCGGCGATTACCCTTGCGCGTGTTGCACGAGCGGCACGCGGTGACGACGTTGGTCCACTCGTGAAGCCCGCCGCGAGACACCGGCAGGATGTGCTCTACCGTTAACTCGCTTTCTGAAAAACGATTACTGCAGTAGGCGCAGGTCTGGCGGTCGCGTACAAACAGCCGGTGCTTGGTCAGTCCGACGTGGGCGTGGCCGTACGGTATACGGTGGCGGCCGCGAATCATCACGATCGAGCTGGTAACGAACTCCGACCGATAACCAGTCGCCTCTTGAATCCCGCCCGCCATGCCAAACAAGTTCTCGCCGAGTTCAGTGAGGACTTTGCCCGACGCGTAGTAACGCGCGGCACGCTGCATCAAGGCCCACCGGACCGGTTGTCCGTGTGAATCAATGATCAGAATCTTGGCGGTTATCTCGGATCCATACCACATGGCAGAAGGAATTGTGCCACGAGCATGTCCTGCCCTCGTACTTTCATCAGTGGCCGGTTAATCGCTGCGACCGCCATCCTGAATCGACCATGGATCAAGTCCGGTCTCGGTTCGCCTGACCACACCGGCAGGATCGAAGTAAATGAACATTGCCGCCTTGAATCCGCCGTGCGTGAAGTAGCGGTACATCCACGCACTTTCGTTGCGCAATTTGTATACGAAGGTTTCGGCGGGCTGCCCGAATTCGCGCAGCACGTCGTTGCGGGTGTCCTTGCCGGACTGAACGCGTGCGAATGCGGAATCGCTCATCATCTGCTCGACGCGAGCGAGTTTTCCTTGCGAATCAAAGTCTGCATTCCAAACTGATTGATCAAATGGCTGATTGGAATACTGCAGCCGAGTGCCGCCTCCGGCAAGGGAGTAGTTGCCTGTCGGGTTTCCAAGCTTTGCGCGTGCTTGTTCCAACGTAGCACCAGGTGCGAGCGACTGGGGGGTGGCACACGCCGCCAATGCCAGCATGACGGCGGCCATAAGGATCATTTTGGTCGAATTCATCAAGCATTCCCGCGATTTAGCTTTCGATCCTCCGTCGGCAGGAGAGTTCCACCGCGGCCAAGACCGTTGCTGGCCGGATAACGAGGCCGCGCTGCGAATGCTTGCCAGCGAACGAACGTCGCGCCGACGCTTATGCAGCGCCGGCGATCAGGCGGTACGCCACTATTGCGTTGACGTCTCTCGCTTTTGCGGCAGGTTCACCCACACGACGTAAGTGCCGTAGCGCTTCGCTGCCTGCTCAACTGCGGCCATATATTGATGGTCGACATTGTCTTGCGGAGTTTGCGCGACTTGCATCGAACTGCAGCCGGCGACGCCCACCACGGCAAGCGCTGCGATCAAAGCCTTTCTCATAGTGCCTCCATCGTTGCCAAGCGCCACCCACGTGCGCCGGTGATGACTGTACGCCGGCTGCAGTAGCGCGCAATACTCAACACGATGAAACTGGCGTAGCCAAGATGAACGGCTGTCATCAAGGTCTGCCGGGTCGGTCGATAGACTTAAGACACCGATGCCTTCCCTACCCACCGAAACCGAACTCAAGCTTCAGCTCGATCCTGCGTTCGTCGATCGCCTAAGGGCCAGTCCATTGCTGGCCGGAGTGACGTGTTCACAGGCTAGAGTTGACAACGTTTACTTCGACACTGCCGATCGGTTGCTGCAGCGCCACCGTATAGCCCTCCGCGTACGGGAGATCGACGGGCGGTGGTTGCAGACGCTGAAGTCCGGACGCGACGGGGCAATAAACGGCGGAGCGCTGAGCATGCGCGGCGAGTGGGAGACACCGGCGCGTGTCGTAGGTGGCCGCGGACGCATCGACCTGGCGCGGCTATTTGAGTCGCCATTGCTCAAGCTGCTCGCGAGGCAGAAGTCGAAGCCGCTGCTGCGGCCGCTATTTCACACGCGCTTCAACCGCACACGCTGGTTGATTAAACGCGCTGATGCAGTCATCGAAATAGCGCTCGATATTGGCGAGATCGCAGCGAACGGACGGACGCCACGCGAGCCCATCTGCGAAGTGGAACTCGAATTGAAGCAGGGCGACCCAGCCGCATTGCTCGCTGTAGCGATCGAATTACTCGGCGCCGGCAGCAAGGACCCGCTGCCGCTGATTCCAGTGGCGCGCAGCAAGGCCGAGCGTGGGTATCAATTGCTCACGCAAGAGGTGCCGGCTGTTATCAAGGCGTCGGCCAAAGGGTTCGTTGCACACTTGACGCGCAAGACGACGGAGTCGCAGGCGCTGCGTGCAGTCGTCGCGCATGGCCTCGTGGTGCTCACTGCAAACGCGGAGCTGCTGCTGCGATACGACGAGCCGGAGTACGTGCACCAGGCGCGCGTCGCGCTGCGCCGCGTGCGCTCCGTCGTTCGGCTTTTGGATCGCGAGCAGCGCGACGTGCCGCACACGCTGGCAGATGAATTGCGATGGCTGGCGCGCGCGTTGGGCGAAGCGCGTGACTGGGATGTGATCACCGATCAGACGCTGCCTTGGTTGGCAGAAGGGGTTGGCGCAGACACGACGTCAGCGCTGATTGCAAAGGCGGAGCAACGGCGTCGTCGAGCGCGCGAAAAAATCCGCAACTCGGTGCGCTCGGCACGCTACGCGGCTCTGGTATTGAACGGTGAGCGCTGGTGCATGACATCGCCTTCCGGTGCCAAACCGCTCGAGGCTTTGGCAGCGTCGAGGCTCGACAGTACGGCCAAGAAGCTTTTCAAAACTGCACGCTTTTTCTCTGCGCTAAGCGCCGAGCGCAGGCATCAAGTGCGCATACTCGCCAAGCGATTGCGCTACGACCTCGATCTGTTCGGTGTCGCGCTGCCAAAGCAGACCACTGCGCGCTACATCGACGCGTTGTCCGAATTGCAGGACGCCCTAGGGCAAATGAACGACGCCTCGGTTGCAGTCGCCGTCTCACCGGAGCTGTCGCCGTCGCGCGCGATCAAAAAGTCGATGCAAAAATGGCTGTTATCGATCGAGCCCGAGCGCGTCCGCGATGCCGAAACGAAGCTGCTTGCGCTGTCGAAATTGGACGCGCCGTGGTGAGTTCAAAGCGCGAATAGGCAGACTACGGCAGCGCATTTGGCTTTACGCGGATCAGCGGTCCGTGCACGACGGACCAGCGGTTAGCGTAGGAAAAAATCCTACATTAAGTCCAGAAAAACAAAGACGTACGACGCGTGCAACAGCATGGAACCACTCTGGAATCACCTAACAAACCTGCCTCTTAACGCGGCTTAAACACACACCCTCGCTCCCGACAATAACGCGCGTAGGCGGTAGGTAACTGCGCCGAGCGAAACATGTCGATGAGGGAATGCTGTGTTGCAGAAGTTGGTTGCGCTTTGCGTAAGTGTTATGTGCGCGGCTCCGATCTCGGTTGGTGCGGCGGGCACGGCTGCCGGTACGGTCATCCAAAACACTGCCACGCTAACGTACTCGATCGGCGGAGTGCCTGCGACCTCCACCACACCCCCGGCGACGTTCACCGTTGCGGAGTTGATCAACGTAACGCTCGTATCGCAGGACGCCGCCAACGTTGCGGTGAACTCGCCCGACATCAATCGCGCGCTCACCTTTGTTCTCACCAACACTGGCAATGGCGCGGAAACGTTCGTG
>Ga0183260_10000203_pt1 | contig 46789 bp, 37 predicted proteins | sample AntDrymUQ4972206_2_FD_129768 | JGI IMG/M metagenome (GOLD analysis project Ga0183260, IMG submission 129768) | Polar desert sand microbial communities from Dry Valleys, Antarctica - metaG UQ497 (22.06) (version 2) (version 2) | ecosystem: Environmental > Terrestrial > Soil > Desert | place... | reverse complement strand
TCCTGACCGAAGATTTCCTCCGGCTCGACATGCGCGGGAACGTCCGCCGCCTGCGTTCCCACTGGTGGGCTGACAAAGGCTACGCAGGGCTGGTGGAGTCGTTCGTCGCGGCCGTGCGTACGGGGAGTCCCGCCCCGGTAACGGTCCACGACGGCACGCGGTCTACGCTGGGATGCATCGCCATGCTGGAATCGGCCCGCACGCTTGCACCAGTGAATCTCGAACCTGGCGGCGAGGAATCTCCGGCAAGCGGCGCCTGATGGTCGTCCTGCAGCTGGGGCCGTACCCCCCACCGCACGGGGGCGTGCAGACCAATCTCGTGGCGATCCGGGATCATCTGCACCGTCATCACGCGCGCTCCCCGGTACTCAACCTCACGAGGCACCGGGGGGCCACCGACGACGACGTGTACCACCCGCGCTCTGCGCGGAAGGTCTTGAAGCTGCTCCTGACGATAGACGCCGACATCATCCACCTGCACATCGGCGGACGTTTCACGGCGCGCCTCCTGGCGCTCTGCCTGCTCTGCTCGATGCTGCCACGCCGCCGGACGGTGCTCACGCTGCACTCGGGAGGCTATCCCTCCTTCGCCGGGACACGCGGTGCCGGCCGCTTCTCGGTGCCCGGGCTCGTGCTTCGCCGGATGGACGCTGTCATCGCCGTCAACGCGGAGATTGCCGCGCTGTTCCGCCGCTTCGGCGTGGACCCGTCCCGCATCGAGATCATCTGCCCGTATGCGCCGGTCTCAGTCCGGGAGGATGCGGTCCTCCCGGAGGAGCTGCGGGCATTTCGGGCAGCCCACACCCCGCTGCTGACCACCGTCGGCCTGCTCGAACCGGAATACGACCTGCCGCTGCAGGTCACGGCGCTCCAGGAGATTCGCCGTCGCCACCCGGAAGCCGGGCTGGTCATCATCGGATCCGGCAGCCTGGAGCCGAGCCTCCGCCAGCTGATTGCGTCGGATCCGGCGGGGGCGCATGTACTGCTGTGCGGGGATGTGCCGCATCCGCTCACCGTGCGGCTCCTCTCCGAGACCGACGTCTTTCTGAGGACCACCCTCTACGACGGTGACTCCGTGTCGGTGCGCGAAGCGTTACAGCTCGGGGTGCCGGTTATTGCCAGTGACAACGGCATGCGCCCGGCGGGGGTCCACCTGGTACCGCGCTCGGACCGTATGGCGCTCGTCGAAATGATCGACCACGTGTTCGGCACGCGGCCGGCCGATCGCAGGGCTGCCGCGACGACCGACGAGCATCTCGACCAGGTCCTGGCGTTGTACTCACGCGTGATCGGACGACCCATCGGCGTCGCAGACCCGCGGATCGGGTCAGTTTCGTAGTTCCCGCGCAGAACTGTAAGGCGCCCTGCCGGGCGCCTGTTCCTCCCCTCTTCAAAGTCGTCAGATCCCGGTGATATTTGCCCCCAAATGGGCATTCACCACCAGGGCACCCTTCTTGCCCTTTCATGGTCCGGGCGCACCGTTCAACCCCGCCGCCCGAATTCAGAAAGGAAACTCGCAATGTTCGCTGCTCATGGCCGACGTGTGCCCGCGGGGCTGATCTTCGCCCTCGCCGCCATCGTCTCACTCGTTCCCGGTGTATCGCAGGCCCATGCTGCCACTCTGTATGTCAACGCCGGCATGGACTTCCAGGCCGCTCTGAATGCCGCCAAGCCCGGGGACGAAATCGTCCTGGAAGCCGGTGCGCGGTTCGTTGGAAATTTCTCCCTGCCCGTGAAACCCGCGGGCGCCGTCATCACCATCCGTTCGTCGGCGGCCCTCCCGAACCGGCGTCTCACGACCGGCGATGCGAGCCTGCTGCCCAAGATCGCGTCGCCCACCGTTGAACCTGCGCTGGTCGCCTTTGGAACCTCCAACTGGCGTCTGGACGGTCTGCAGTTCGAATCCACCCGCGACGGCATGTACAACATCGTCTACCTGCAGGATGCGACCAACATCTACATGGACCGTCTCCTGATCGTGGGTGGCGCGCAGGGGCAGCGCCGTGCGGTCATGGCGAACGGGCGGCAGGTCACGCTCACCCGGTCCCACATCGCCAACATCTGGCGGAACGGGGAAGAGTCGCAGGCGTTTGCGGCATGGGACGGCGCCGGCCCGTTCACGATCACCGACAACTATCTCGAGGCGGCATCAGAGGGGATTCTCTTTGGCGGCGCCAACAGCAAGTCTCCGGCGAACATCCCCTCGGACATCCTGGTCGAAGGCAACCACATCAGCAAGCGGCTGGAGTGGAAGGGGCAGGGCAAGGTCGTCAAGAACAGCTTTGAGCTCAAGTCGGCCAAGCGCGCGGTTATCCGCAACAACCTGTTCGAGCGCAACTGGAGCGACGGTCAGAACGGCTACGCGATCCTGTTCACGGTCCGCAACGACGAGGGGCAGTCCCCCTGGTCGGTCGTCGAAGACGTGCTCTTCGAGCACAACATCGTCCGCGACACGGAGAACGGCATCAACATCCTGGGCTACGACGGCTACCAGGCGTCAGGGCGTGCGACGCGCATCACGATTCAGCACAACCTGGTTGTGGCGACCGGCACCTTCCTGCAGATTGGCAGCGAAGTGGGAACGGTAGTGGTGGATCACAACACCGTCGTGCAGGGGGGGTCGTTCCTCTCGCTGTATTTCGGGGACGTGTGGGTCGCGGGTACGAGCGCACGCCGGCCGGCACTGTTTGCCATCGAGTCGCTGCGGATGACCAACACTCTCGGCAACCACGGCGAGTACGGCGTGTATGGTGAGAGCTCCGGGCTCGGCCTTGGCGCCCTGCAGCGGCTGGCGCGTTCCTACACCTGGACCAACAACGTGCTGGCCGGTGAGCAGGGCTGGGGACAGACGTACCCGGCCATCACCCTGCAGCCCTCCATGGCCGATCACCGCGCGCAGTTCAATACCGACCACAGTTTGAAGACCACCAGCTCCTACAAGAACGCTGGCACCGACGGCAGAGACCTCGGGTTCATCTGGGGCGCGTCGTCGATTGTGCAGACGCCCGTTCCGGCGCCTGTCGAGGTCTGTGGTGACGGGATCGATAACAACGGCGACGGCCGAATCGACGAGGGCTGCCCGGTTGCACCGGCGCCGCAGCCGGTTCCTCCGCCCGCCGAGATCTGCGGCGACGGCATCGACAACAATGGCGACGGCCGGATCGACGAGGGCTGCCCGGTTGCACCGGCGCCGCAGCCGGTTCTTCAGCCAGTGCAGGACACGGTTGCGCCCGTGGTCACCTTCACGCAGACGATGCAGAACCAGAACTTCTACAGGTTCCGCGTAGCGGCAACCGATGCGAGCGGGATTGCCTCGGTGAAGATCTGGTTCAACGGCGTGCTCATCAAGTCGGTGGCCTCGGCCCCCGTCGACGCGGAAGTCAACCTGAAGAACCTCGCGCGCGGCGCGTATCCGCTGGTCATCGCGGTTTCGGACGCACGCGGGAATACGACCACGCAGAACCGAACGGTCACGAAGTGACCACAGCGGTAAGCCTGAAGACCGGGGTATCCTCATCATGATGCGGTTCGTGCTGGTCTCTGCTCTCACGCTCGTTGCGGCGGCTCCGTCAGCCGCCGCAACGAGGCACGTCAATGCGGGCGACAATCTCCAGGCGGTGCTCAACGTCGCGCAGCCCGGGGACGAGCTCGTGCTGCAGGCCGGGGCGAGGTTCGTCGGGAACTTCCGGCTCCCGGTCAAGCCCGCCGGCCCGGTGATTACAATTCGCTCATCGGCTGCGCTGCCAGGCCGGCGGCTGACGGCCGCGGATGCGGGGCTGCTGCCGAAGATCGCATCCCCCACGGTCGAACCGGCGCTGTGGGCCGAAGGGACGTCGAACTGGCGCCTGGACGGACTGCAGTTCGAGTCCACCAGGGACGGCATGTACAACATCGTGTATCTGCAGGACGCCAGCAACATCTACATGGACCGCCTGCTGATCGTCGGCGGGCCCCAGGGGCAGCGCCGGGCCATCATGGGTAACGGCCGGCAGATCACGCTCACCCGATCGCACATCGCGAACATCTGGCGCAACGGGGAAGAGTCGCAGGCCTTCGCGGCCTGGGACGGCGGCGGGCCATTCACGATTACCGACAACTATCTCGAAGCGGCATCGGAGGGGATTCTCTTTGGCGGCGCCAACAGCAAGTCGGAAGCGAACATCCCTTCGGACATCCTGGTCGAGGGCAACCACGTCAGCAAGCGGCTGGAGTGGAAGGGGCAGGGCAAGGTCGTCAAGAACAGCCTCGAGCTGAAAAGCGCCAGGCGCGTGATCATCCGGAACAATCTCTTCGAGCGCAACTGGAGCGATGGCCAGAATGGGTACGCCATCCTGTTCACGGTCCGGAACGACGAGGGGCAGTCCCCGTGGTCGGTGCTCGAGGACGTGCTCTTCGAGCGGAATGTCGTGCGTGACACCGAAAACGGGATCAACATCCTCGGCTACGATGGATACCAGCCCTCCGGACGCACGGACCGCATCACCATCAGGAACAACCTCGTCCTGGCCACAGGCACGTTCATGCAGGCCGGCAGCGAGATCGGGAAGCTCATCGTCGACCACAACACCGTAGCCCAGGGGGGCACGTTCCTGACGCTGTATTACGGCGATGTCTGGGTCGCAGGGACGAACGCGCGCCGGCCCGCGACATTCGCGGTCGACTCGCTCGCGGTGACCAACACGCTTGGCCACCACAATGAGTACGGCGTCTACGGGGAAAGCTCCGGGCTTGCCACCTCAGCTCTCAAAGCGCTGACCAGGACGTATGTCTGGACACACAACGTGCTCGCGGGGGAGCAGGGCCGTGGACAGACCTATCCTCCGGTCACCTGGCAGCCAACCATGGCCGAGCACCAGGCCCAGTTCGGGGAGAACCATCTGCTGACCGCCGGGAGCAAGTACCGGAAGGCAGGGAACGACGGCCAGGACCTCGGCGTCGTGCCAGCCGGGAGTGGCTCGGTGGTTGGTCCCCCCGTCAATCCGCCGGCCGTGCTGACGCCCCCCCGCAACCTGCGGATCAGCGTCAGGTCCTCATGAGGAGGCGGCGGCCACGGCGTGACGCTCGAACACGAACTGGTTGCAGCCAAGCCCCACGCCTCCGCACTGTATGTTCACCAGCGTGAAACCGCGGGTGCGGTAGAACTCGAAGATCTGATCAGGCGTTGCGAATTCGTAGGGATAGCCGCCCACCCAGTCGAGGATGTCGTACCAGCGGTTCATCCCGCGGAGCCGGCGGTAGTCAGTCCAGCGTCGAACGTACTCACCCGGGCTCAACCTGAGTGCCGCCGACGCGATGGCCTTGACCTCCGTCGGCAGCGTCACGAGCACCGCGAACGGCACCCGAGCGAATCGCGGGAGCTCGTTGTAGGTCCGCTTGATCCGGTGCCACCGGCGGCTCTGCGTCCCGGTGTCGTTGTAGATGGCGACGAAGAGTCTGCCACCGGGGGCCACCGGGATGGCTGCATGATCGAGCGCCTCCCACATCCGCCCGGTGTGGTGCAGCACTCCCCACGAGTAAACGATATCGAACGTCCCCAGGGTCCGGATGTATCCGGGGTCCAGCGCCGAGCCACGCTCGACGGTCCACTGCGGGTCCGAGGGGTAGTACCGCCGCTGCAACTCCGCCGTGCAGGCGACCGACTGCGGATCGTAGTCGAACGAGTGGACGGTGGCACCAAGGCGTCTCGCCGCCAGGCTCGAGAGCCCGCTGCCCGAACCAATATCCAGAAAGCGAAGGCCGTCGAGCCGGGGAGTTCGGAGCATCTCCTGCAGCGCCCGCTCGGCTGCCTGGATCCGGGCGTCGTCGAGGACAGACAGGAAGCGCGCCCAGTTGCTTCCGAACTCGAACCGCTCGCCTCGCGCGATCTCGTTCGCATGCGTGTCGGCGGGCTGCAGGGCTGGTGCTGTCACGGTTGGCCTGTCGCTCATCGGTGTATCAATGCTCCTTGAGGGTTCTTCAGAGTGCGACCAGGACGATCCTGGCGCGCATCACCGCACGAGCGCGCTGGCTTGCTCGTGTGCGGCTCGCGGCACGTTCTCCCCACGCACGCGGTACCTGATTCTCTCGCTCAGGACACCAAGCACGAAGGCACCATCCATCGCTGCCCTGACCGCATCACCCGGCCGACCTGCGAGCGCACTCGCCAGCACTCGCGCAGGGGCCAGCAACAGCCGCCGGACGAAGTACGCCGAGGTGACCCGCTCCGCGGTATCAAGACCGCCCGTGCCGGGCCGGCGGTCGAGCCTGGCGTTTGTGACTCCGGACCAGAAGAACCATCGGAGGTAGTAGGTGAGGCGTGTCCGCTCAGCAGGCACCCAGTGCCGGGCCCGGAGCTCGGGACGGTACTCACAGCGATATCCGGCGGCAGCGGCCCGCTGGCAGAAATCGTGGTCCTCCCCGCACAGCAGCGTTCCGGGACTGCGACCCAGATGCGGAGCAAAACCGCCCAGGTGATCGAAGACGCTTCGTCGCACCGTGAGGTTGGCCCCCACGGCCGTCCGCTCGCCGAGCTCTCCCGCCTCGCCGTAGTGGAGGAGGGCGAGAGGAGAGGTCATCGGACCATACCGCCCGTGATCCTCGACATGGAGCCACCGGGGTGGCGCGGCCTCCCACCGCGGATCCACGCGGCCGCCAGCCAGATCGAGGGGGCCTTCCAGGAAGATTCGCCGGATAGTCGCAATCCAGCCCTCGCTCACGACCACGTCATCGTCTGTCAACGCCAGGATCTCTCCTGTCGTGGTCGCGATGCCCTTGTTGAGCGCCGGTGTCTTGCCGGGCGTGGTCTCCCGAAATGTGGTGAACCGGGCGGGGAACCCCTGAGCGGCGCGCGCAATCACGTCCGGAGTCGCGTCGGTGCTTCCGTTGTCGACGACCACCACCTCATCGTCGGGTCTGAAGTCCTGGCGCCGCAGCCCGTCGAGCGTGGCGTCCAGCAGCGAGCTGCGGTTGCGCGTGACAATGACAACGCTGATGCGCATCCCTTCAGCTCTCTGAAGTCTTCAGGCGGGGGCCCTCGCCTGCCCGCCAGCGATCCCAGCAGCCTCGGATGTACCCGGCGAACCACGCCAGCCGCATCTCACCGGCAACGGCGCGGCCCGCATCCAGCCTGACAATGCCGCCGGCCATGAGCATGACATCCTTCACCAGCTGCCTCCACAGGTAGCGTGGAACCTTCAGCAGATAACGGTCGGTGGGGGGATACTGCTGATCAAGGCCAGAGTGGACGATGCCGTTATCGTAGAACCAGCGGTGGAAGTAGGCGAGGCGAAGCCGATCCGCAGGAACCCTGTGATGCACGTACGCGGCGGGCTCGTAGACCCCGACGAAGCCGGCATCGGTCATCCTGAGCGCGAACTCGTGATCCTCTCCGGTTCGGAGCGTGCCCTGCAGCTTTCCAAGGCTCGGGTTCCACCCGCCGATGCGGTCGACGACGTGACGGCGCACGGCCATGTTCGCGCCCAAGGGCATAATCTGGTCGTTGATACGCTTGCCCAGCGGAAGCTTGGTGGTGCCGCCGTCGGGGATGGCGAGCACCCCGTACAACTTCGGCGACAACCATGTCGGCGGGGCTGCCTCCCACAACGGCAGGATCCGCCCGACTGCGTAGTCTGCGCCCGTCTCGTCGAAGGCCGCGGCATATGCCGCAAGCCAGCCTGCGCAAGGCAGTACATCGTCATCGGTCAGGACCAGCAGGTCTCCGCGCGCGTGCGCGATGGCCGTGTTCATCGCGTGAGACTTGCCGGCGCGATCCTCCCGGAGGTACACGATTGGCACGGCCGTTCGGCCTGCGGCCTCCTGAACCACAGCAGGTGTCTCATCGACCGAGGCGTTATCGACGACCACGATCTCGAAGGGACGGCCAGGGGACTCCTGTCCGGCCAGCGCCTCGAGCGTGGTGGCCAGGAGCCGTGCGCGGTTGTGAGTCGCGATGATGACGCTGATCATCATGCTGCCTTCGCGCGGAGCTGATCCGGACTGGAGACAGGCGAACTCTCGAGATCGCGCATCGTCACATCACGGAGGGCCACCGCGAGCCCGAGCACGATGTAGAACGTCCAGTAATAGGCGACTGAGGCGAACAGGGCGGCGACAAACCACCCGGTCAGGCTCGCCATCATCGCAGAGGCGTACAGCTCCAGCGGCTCGCGACGGCCGAACACGGGATCCGGCTCGCGAGCCCGCCGCGCGCGGCGGATGCGTCGGAGAGTGCTCCCTGTGCGGAACACCGCGGCGAATCCGTACCCGACCAGGAGCATGAACACGATGAGACCCACGATCCCGAGCTCCGCCGCGACCTGCAGGACTGCGTTGTGCGTTTCCCGCCAAGCCTCCTCCCGGTTCTCAGGCTGGTAGTTCTGGAACTGACCGGCTCCGAGTCCGAACACGGGGTGGTCCAGGAAGGCCTGATAGCCTTCCCGCAGCAGCTGTTTGCGCGCCTCACGGGAGCCGGTCGGATCCTCCTCCGCGTTGAAGATGCTCGACATCCGGCTTGTGAAGGAGGAGGGCAGCAGGGGCAGGGTCGCCAGAGACGCCGCCACCACGAGCACGGCAACTCCGGGGCGCAGGCGGCGCATCTGGTAGAGCAGCACCAGCATCATGGCCAGGAGGCCTACTGTGCCTCCGCGGCTCTTGCTGAAGATGATCGCGCCGGTGATCGCCGGCACCCCTATCAGCGCCAGGAGACGCAGGGCCGGCCGGCCGCGGCCAAGGCCGATCACGATGCCCAGAGGGAGGAAAGCGACCATGTTGAGCGCCATGTCGTTCGGGTTGCCGAACAGGCCGCCCACCGCGCCCGTCACACGACCGTCCTCCACGAGGTTGACACCCCTAGCGTAATCCACCACCGCCCGGACGCCGATGTACGACGTGCCCAGCACCACCACGTTTATGAAGGCCCTCAATCGCGCCTGCGTCGTCAAGGTGTTCACCATCAGGGCGAAGATGATGATGACCTTCACGTACAGGTCCGAGAACACTTCCACCGCGCCCCCCGGCCAGACAGAGAAGGGAGCGGTGGCGAGCATCACGAGGCCAAGGCCAAGCACCGCCATGAGCTCCGGCGTCAGTCTCGTGACGGGCGCGCCCCGTGACAGGCGGGCCGCCGCCAGTGCGAGCACGGCAAACGTTGCTGTCAGATCCCCCAGATGGAGCGGATCGAGGAAAGGCAGCGAATCCTGCGGCCGGATGAACAGGACGAAGGTGAACGCCAGGAGTCCCCTGTACGCGAGGAGGTCGTGCCGGGATTGAAGATCAGGTGAGGCGGCACCTCCGGCCGGAACCGTGACGGGGGGCTCTGTCACGGTGGCTCCTGCCCCGGATCCGACGGCGCCTGTAAAGGCTAAACGCTCCATAACCCCCATGTCCCTCTCAAACCCAATTGTCCCGACAGGCTGCCAAATGCAGCTCTGCAGTTACCGTGCTGCTGCCTAGCGCCAGACCTGGCGCCCCCGCGTGACGGCGACGAGGCCCGCGATGGCCGCGTAATTCATCATCACGAACGTGTAGGCGACTCGCGCCACACGGAAGATTCCGTTGCTCAGTTTCCTCAATGTGCCTCCGCAGGCGCCCAGTAAGGAGGTGGATCGATCACTTGGGAGCAGGCGAGAGCTCGTCTGCCCGGCGGGTCACGCCGCGCTCCCGAAACTCCATCCACCCGCCCAGAGCTGCAAGACCGTAGAAGCCGAGCTGCATCACCAGTGCCACAAGGTAAATCCATCGTTCTCTGGCCAGAAAAGCTGCCGTGACGAGGGCCGCGATGAGAGCCCACGGCACCAGCAGGCGGCCCACCTTATGGGAGGCGTATTGCAGCCACACCGGGTTCACCCCGGGCACGAGCAGCCGCGGCTCGAGCCGGAGGATCTGGTAATTCCCCGCCAGCGTGCGGGTCTTGCGCCGTGCTTCGGCGGCGCCGTTTGCCGCCACCTGATCGAAGGCCTGTGCCCGTTCCTCGAAGACGATCCGTTTCCCGGCAAGCACCACGCGCATCGGAGCCAGTACGTCATCGAGCAGTGTCGCCGGCGGAAGCGGCTGCCAGAGCGAGCGGCGCAGCGCGCAGATCGCGCCGGTCATGCCCAGCGTGGAGCCAATCTGGCTCTCACGGCGCCGCAGCCATTTCTCGTAGCGCCAGTAGAGACCCACCCCCTCGCCCACCGCCGACTCGGAGGGGCTGGTCTGCTCTTCCGAGTCCAGAATGAGCTCGCCGCTTACCCCGCCCACCTCCGGGTCGTCGAAGTTCGCGACCAGGTGGCGAATTGCGTCGGGCGCGAAGCGCTGCCGGGCGTCGGCAAACACAAGAATCTCCCCTGTTGCGGCCGCCACTCCCGCATTCAGGGCGACAGGTTTCCCCCCGCGCGGCAGCTCGATGAGCTGGATCTTGCCGCCGAACGGCGCCAACGCGGCCAGGGTGCCGTCCGTCGATCCATCCGACACCACGATGACCTGCATTAATCCGGGGTACAGCTGCTCCAGCAGGTTCGATACTCGGGCCGGAAGCCGGGGACCCTCGTTCTGTGCCGCGACCACGACGGACACCGCAGGCCAGGGCCCGCCGCGTTCAGTCGCGCGCCTGCGGACCGGGCGAGCCGCCACTGCGGACCAGACGGCCAGCAGCGAGGGGTAGCCCGCATATACGTACCCGACGAAGAGTACGGATGCCCAGAAGAGGAATTCCATAACAGGTGCCGTGCGCGTACATCAGCGCGTCAGACAGCGGCCATGTCCCGCGGCTGCCCCTCGGGACGCGGCGCGCCGAGCTTGAACACGTGCGGCGCGGATGTGGGAATCGCATTCCTCGTATCCACGATGAGGTCCGCTTCGGCCACCATCGCCTCGTAGTCGAAGGCCGCGTGGTCGGTGATGATGACGATGCAGTCGTAGCGGCCGAACGACCCGGGGCCCGCCTCGACGCTCTTGACATCCGTCTTCCCCGACCAGTGAGCTCCGTGGACTTCCGGCACGTACGGGTCCACGTAGGACACGACCGCTCCGCGTGCATGCAGCAGCCCCATCACGTCGAGCGCGGGGGATTCGCGCATGTCATCGATGTCGCGCTTGTAGGCCACGCCGGCAAGCAGAATGTTCGAGCCGTTGATCGATTTCCGCTTCGTGTTCAGCGCCTCCGCCACCTTCTCGACGACGTAATGCGGCATTGCGCCGTTGATGTGTCCCGCCAGCTCGATGAAGCGCGGATCGAATCCGCTCTGCTTCGCCTTCCACGACAAGTACAGCGGATCGATCGGGATGCAGTGGCCGCCGAGACCCGGACCGGGATAGAAGGCCATAAAACCAAATGGCTTGGTCCCCGCGGCTGCCACGACTTCCCACACGTTGATATTCATGCGGTCGCACATCAGGGCGAGCTCGTTGACCAGGCCGATGTTCACCGCGCGGAAGGTGTTCTCCAGCAGCTTCACCATCTCTGCCACGCGGGTGGAGCTCACGGGGACGATGCTCGTGATAGCGGTGCCGTACAGCGCCGACGCGAGTCGCAGGCAATCGGGTGTGACGCCTCCCACGACCTTCGGCACGTTGTGCGTCTGAAACGTCGGGTTGCCCGGATCCACACGTTCGGGGGAGAACGCCAGGAAGAAGTCGATCCCGGCCTTGAGCCCCTTTGCCTCGAGGAGCGGCTGCACGAGCTCGTCGGTCGTGCCGGGGTACGTCGTGGACTCGAGAACGACCAGCAGGCCCGGATGCAGGTGTTCGGCAATCGCCTCCACGGCGGAGACGACATAGGACATGTCCGGGTCCTTTGTCTTCCGCAGCGGGGTCGGCACGCAGATGTTGATCGTGTCGAGATCCCGCACGACCGAGAAATCGGTGGTCGCGTCCAGCTTCCCGGCGTCGCGGAGGGCGCGCACGTGAGCCGTGGCCACATCCGGAATGTAGGATTCCCCTTGTGTGACCGCCTGAACCTTGCGTGCGTCGAGGTCGATGCCTGTCGTGTGGAAACCGGCGTTTGCCAGCTCCACAGCGAGCGGCAACCCGACGTAGCCGAGACCAACCACGCCCGTCCGGGCGCGCCGTGTCTCGATTTTTTCCAGCAGCGATGCGACAAGTGCAGACATTACGTGACTCCTGTAAACAGATCCCTACTAGCGTCCTTCCGCCGCTCCCGCCGAATCCCCGGAGAGCAGCCGCTTCAGCCGTCCACGCCATCCGTCCTGTGCAGGGGCGGAGGCTCGTGCCGGCGTCGGGCGGCTCTGGCCGTCGCGGGGCGAGCGCGTGGCGCCTGCTGTGGCCTGCAGCCGCTGGCCCCGCAGAAGGCGGTACTCTTCAGTGAGGATGCGACGTTGCTCCGCGAGCTCCTGCTCACGTTGCGTGACGGCCTGCTCGCGCGCGCTGAGCGCGGCCGCCCGCGAGGCTGCCTCCTGCGCGGCCCGCGCAAGTGCCTGCTCCTGAACCGATGGCGGCAATACCGATACCGGCTGCGGCTCCGGCCTGGGCGTCACTGCACGGTGGGGAGCTCGGGCCGGCACGTCCGGCGGCGCCGGGGCTGCGGACGTTCTGCCCGTTTCGGCGGGCAGGATCCCTGTCGACTCCAGCTCTTCCAGCACGTCGCGGATCAGCGGCAAATCGATCTGCGGCCGCTCTTCGGCGTACCCGAACACGAGCGCCGCATCGCAGATGACGTTGATGATCCGCGGGACGCCGCCGCTCCGCCGGTGCACGAGCGCGGCTGCATCGGGAGGAAAGTGCGGTGGCGTACCGAGCGCGGCATGGTCGAGCCGATAGTTGATATAGGCCTCGGTTTCAGGCGCGTCGAGCGAACTGAGGTGGTAGCTCACGGCCACGCGCTGGCGGAACTGTTCCAGCCCGGGAGTGGCGATCGTGTCCCGCAGGTTCGGCTGACCAACGAGAAGGATTTGAAGCAGCTTCGACTTCTCGGTCTCGAGGTTCGACAGGAGCCGCACCTCTTCGAGCGCCGGCGCGCTCAGGTTCTGCGCCTCGTCGATGACCAGGAGCAGGCGGCGGCCCTGGCCCCGGGCCTTTACAAGGAACTGCCCGAGATCGCGGAGCATCACCGGCTTGGATTTGCCGGTAGTCTCGAGACCGAAGTCCAGCATGATGGCTTCGAGCAGTTCGCGCGGCTCGAGCGTCGTGTTCACAAGGCGCGCCACCGTGGTGCGCTCGTCCAACCTCCTGAGCAGCGTCTGAAGCAGCGTGGTCTTGCCCGCGCCGATGTCGCCAGTAATGACGATGAACCCGGCGCGGCTCTCGATGCCATACCGGATCGAATCCAGCGCCTCGCTGTGTACCCGGCTGAGGTACAGATAGTCAGGGTCAGGGCTCAACGCGAACGGCCGCTCGCGAAGGTTGTAGAAGCGTTCGTACATCAGTTCTTCCTACGCTCCAAGCCGAAGAGCGGGCGCCACAAGGGTAACCGCCTGCTGGATGGCCGGGAACACCGTTCGCAGGGCGTGCGAGTAGTCGGCCGGGGTGTCGATCTCCGTCCACGGAAGCCCACGCGTGCCCAGCGCATAGAGCGCGTCCTGACGGGCAAACTCGCAGAAGGCGCGGGGCGCCCAGTCGCGCAGGCTGCCCGATTCCACGATCTGATCCATCAGGTCGATCAGCCGTGCCGCACCGGCCGCGCTGAACTTCACGATGCCGACGTTCTCGCCGTCGGTCTCGGGGAGCGGCAGGTCCTTGCGGATATCCGCCACACGGCCCCGGCGGACGCACACCTTCATTTCCTCGTCCCCCAGCGGGGGATCTCCGGCCTGCGGGTACGACACGAGGAGCGCGTTCTCGTGCCGCGCCGTGATGAGGTCCGTCAGCAGTGCCGGGTGAAAGAGCACATCGCAGTTCAGGACGACGAACCCCGCCTCCAGCAGCGGGCGGGCAAGCCACAGTGAGAACAGGCTGTTGGTCGACGCGAAGTCCCGGTTCTCCACGAAGCGCACGCCGGGGCCGCACGCGCGACGGACCCGATCGGGCTCGAAGCCGACCACCACGGCCACGTCGTCGATGCCGCACTGGCGCAGCGCGCGCAACTGCAGGTCGATGAGGGGAGTGCCGCCGAAGGGCGCGAGGCACTTCGGGCCCGCGACTCCGCTCCCATGGAGACGCGTGCCGGCGCCGGCAGCGAGAATCACTCCTCTCACGTGGCTTCCCTCACCGAAGCGTTCAGAGACGGACGCCCGGTAATGCTCCGCAGTTTCCCCAGATATCGGGTCCTGTCCTCCCGGCCGACCGCCAAGCCCAGAAACAGGATCCCATAGACCAGCCCCACAAGCGCACCATATCCCACCGCATGAGCCAGAGACGCGCTCGCGCTGCCCTTCACCGCCGCCAGGGCGCCCAGTCCGATGACGGCCGGCCACGCCGCCGGCCAGACGGCCGCGCTGGCAAACTGCCACAGGGAGATGCCGACGCGCGAGCAGGCCACCGGCACCAGCACAACCGCTGCGCGGACGGTCACCGGGATCAGTGTGGCGACGGCCATGCCCGGGAGCCCGTATGTACGAATGAGCAGGAGGCTGAGCCCGATGTTCACCAGGGCGGCCGCCATGTTGGAGAGCGCCAGCAGGCGGTGATGGCCCGCGCCACGCAGCACCGTTGCCGCCGTCGACGATCCCACCCGAATGAGCACGACCACCGACAGGATCTGGAGCACCAGCGCTGCGGGGCGGTAGGTCGGCCCGGTCCACCCCACCACGACCGGCTCTGCCAGGAGCGCCATCGAACCGACCACCGGCAGCGTCGTGGCAAGCGACAGGCGTGTTCCCTGCACGAGGAGCTCGCGGAGCCGCGCGTCGTGCCGTCCCGTGTCGTAGTCCACGACGACCGGGAAGAGCACCTCGTTCAGCTGATTCGTGAGTCGCAGAACCATGTCGGCCAGCCGCTGAGCGATCGTCCAGACGGCTACCGCGCCGGTCGTCAGAACGGCCGCGATGATCATCGGGTCCGTCATGTAGTTCATCTTGTTTGCCGCATCCTGGATCAGCATGTACACGCTGAACCGGGTCACCTCCCGCAGGCGCGCGAGACGGAACAGAGACGGGCGAATCTGCAGCAGGGGATAAACACGGTAGGCGTTGTGCCGGTACGCCAGGTAGCCGAGCATCCGGGTCGCCGTCATCGCGCCGACCAGCTCTATGAGTCCGCCCCCGGCAAGCAGGACGCCGATGTTGACCGCCGCAACCGCCAGCGCCACGACCGTGCCCACCACGCTGTTGAGGAAGGTCCGCTGGAAGCCATTGACGACGGCGCCATAGATCGCGAAGGGGAGACCTGCGGCGAACTGCACGGCGACCAGCTGCAGGATGAACCCGCCGGTGTGCGCCTGGGCCGCGTCGAGGTTGAAGAGCGGCCCCAGATTCCACGCGATGACGACGACCACGCCGAAGGCGACCACGCCGATGGCTGCGAAGACGAACACCAGCGTGCTGGCGAGCTCGCTGATGGCGGCTCCCTCCCGGCGCGCCCGGTAGTGCGCGACGAACCGCTCCATGGCGCCGCCGTACCCGAGGTCCAGCACGGGGAAGTAGGCAACCACCGAAGCTGCCAGCATCCACAGCCCGTAGTCGGAGGCTCCCAGGTACCGCGTGTTGATGGGGAGCATCACGAGGCCGAGCAGGATCTCGATCGCCAGGGTGCCGTAGCGGCCGGCCACGTTCAGGGCGACGGTGCGGCTCTGGTGGGTCTCCTCCCAGCTGACCTCGGGCGCGGGCACGTGCGTCACCTGGCTCCCTTGGCGAAGAGCACCACCTTCACGGTGTCGAAGAGGATCGTGAGGTCGAACGTCAGCGACAGGTGTTTGACGTAGTAGAGGTCGTACCGCAGCTTCTCCAGAGAGTCCTCGATCGATGCGCCGTAGCGATACTTGACCTGCGCCCACCCGGTGATCCCCGGCCGCACCGCGTGCCGCTGCTCGTAGAAGGGGATCTGCTCGGCCAGCTGGGCGACGAAAAAGGGACGTTCCGGACGGGGCCCGACGAAGCTCATGTCGCCCCGCAGCACGTTCCATAGCTGGGGCAGTTCGTCGAGCCGGGTCTTGCGGATGAAACGGCCGACCATCGTCACCCGGTCGTCGACGGCACTGGCCCATATGGGCGTGCCCTGCTCCGCATCCTGGCGCATCGAGCGGAACTTGTACAAGGGGAACACGCGACCGTTGAGGCCCATGCGCTCCTGGCGGTACAGGACGGGGCCCCCGGACTCGAGCCAGACCGCTACCGCGGTGAACAACATGAGCGGCGCCCCCAGGACGAGGCCGATGAGCGCGAGCAGCAGGTCGAAGATCCGCTTCGTCTGGCGCGTCAACCGTGAGGCGCGGAAGTCATCCGAAAAAATGAGCCAGCTTGGCCGGAGGTCTTCGACCAGCAGCTTTCCCGTGAGCCGCTCATAGACTGAATTCACGTCCTCGACGCGGACGCCGCTCAGCTTTGCTCTCAGCAGCTCCCGGATCGGCAGCTTGCCGCGGCGGTCTGACATGCCGACGAAAATCCGGTCGATCCCGTGAGTGCTCACGAGCTGCTCGATGTCGGCCGGTGTCCCGACGATACGGGGATTGACGACGGACTCACCGACGCGCGCGGGATCGTGGTCGATGAAGCCGATGATCTGATACGGGAAGTCCTGCTGGGCGAGCACCTGCCGCGCCACGGTCTGCGCCGTCGTGTCAGTGCCCACGATGAGGATACGCTCGCCGAACGGCGCCATGCGGACGACAACGAGCCGCCAGGCCAGAATGCCCGTCAGGAAGATCGCCGCCGCCGGCAGGAACGCGCCGTCGGCAACCATGAGCGAGGGCGCCGCCAGATAGATGAGCGCGATCAGAATAGAAGCCGCACCGACCCCTTGCAGGAGCCGGATGAACATCTCGCGGGCCGACCGCACCACCGTCAGGTCGTACAGGTCGTTATAGTACAGGCACAGCAGACAGACCGCCGTTACGACCGCCGCCTTCCAGACTGCGGTGAGCAGGTTATTGTCCGGGCTGTACCGGTGCGCCACGAATGCCATAGCACCGAGGATCACCAGCAACTCGCCGGTGAAGACGATCAGGTGCCGATGGGAGACATGACGGTTGAAAACACGCATCGTCGCAATCCCTAAGCTCCCGTACCCTGGGAGACGACACCCGGAGTGTAGTAGGGGTTCGGCGTCTCGTCCACGCCGTTGAGCACGAAACCAACGAGCTTTTCGCGTTCCACGCCGGCAAGCGCGCGCTCGAGAGTCGGGCGGGCTGTGACCCCGGCGCGTACCACCATCAGCACCCCGTCCGCGAGCCGCGCAAGCACGTGCGTGTCGGCCAGCAGCAGCGGGGCGGCGTCCACGACGATTCGATCGAAGCGGCTCCGCAGCGCCTCGAGAGTGCGCTGCATCATGGATGATGTGAGGAGACTGCCCGGCCGCGATCCTGGAAGGCCTGCCGGAAGGATTGAGAGTCGGCTTCCCGGGACGGTGATGATGGCCTCATCGAGCGGTGCGGCGCCGGCGAGCACGTCCATCAAGCCGGGTTCCGACCGCACCCCGAAGAGATCGGCAAGCCTGGGGCGGCGCAGGTCGGCCTCGATGAGCACCACCTTGTGCTGGAACTCCTGCGCCATCGTGAGCGCGAGATTGGCGCTCGTCGTGGTCTTGCCGTCGCCAACCCCGGGACTGCTCACGAGCACGAGATGGGTGCGGCGGGCATTGTCGTGCCCTTCGAGGCGCGTGCGCAGCAGCCGGAACTGCTCGGCGGCCGCCGAGTTCGGGTCGGTGGCGGCAACCAGCACCGGGTTGAAGGCGGCGTGGGTCCCGGGCGCGCCCTCGTCATCCCACAGATCGACCTCCGTGGAAGGGGACGCCGGCTCCGCATACGCTACAGGGGCGACGGTCGGGAGTTCCTCCACCGCGGCTCCTCTGGCGGCGCGGTTGCCCCCCTGCGTCCACGTCAGCAGTCCTTCCCGATCAGCCTTGTCGACAGCGCGACCGAATCGACTCATTGTCTTCCTCTTGCTCTCATTGAATGTCGGCTGCCGCCAGGGCGCCGTGTTACGCCGCTCCGCGGATGCGGGGAATCTCCGCGAGCACCGGCAGGTCGAGGTCTTCAAGTGCGTGGGCGTCGCGGATGGACCTGTCGAGATATTCGCGGCCGAGTGCCGCACCGCCGCCGAGCGCGAGTGCCAGGCCGAGAGCCATCAGCAGAATGCGTGCGCGGTTGGGGCTTTCGGGGCTGTCCGGCAACGTCGCCGGGTTCAGCACGCTGAATCGTTCGCCGCCCCTCGTCCGCGCGATGGTCTCCTGCAGCTGCGCGGTGGCGTACTGCTCGGACAACCGGTTGTACTGGGCCTGTTCGAGCTCGTACTCGCGTGTCGTGGCGGCAAGTTCCTGCTCGACCATCGGGGCCGCTTCGACGCGCTGCTGATAGCGCAGGATGTCGGCGTTGAGCCCTGCTTCTGCGCGGCGATACCCCTGGATCCGCAGCTGGGCCATGCTCCGCTCGGCGAGGAGCCCCTGATACATCGGGTCGGCCGCCAGCATCTCGTCGCGCGAGCCCTCCGGCTGTTCTTTCGCCGCGGCTGCGTCTGCGCGCGCGGTGTTCAGTTCCTCTTCGAGGATCTGCACCTCGGGATGCTTGTCGGTGTACTTCGCGCGCGCGGCCGCGAGCTCACGCTGCAGCGTCAGCACGCGCTGTTGCGGCGATGCGGCGCCGGCCTGCCCGGCAGGGGCTGCGTACAGGCCCTTCTGCATGCTCTGCAGCTGCCTGTCCAGATGAGCCACGCGGTCTTGCTCCGAGCGGATGTTGTTGCTCGTCATCTCCAGCTGCTGCCGTACGCCACCAAGCGTCTGGAGATTGGCCGCGGTCTGCTCCGGCAGCCTGCCCTGGTACCGCTCCTTTGCGCTGCGGACCCGCGTCTCGAGCTCGGAAATCCGCTGCTGGCTCGCACGCAGCTGCGTCCCGAGGAAGTCCGACGTGCCTTCCGCCTGCACTTCCCGGCTGCGTGAGTGCTCGTCGACGAAGACCTGGGCCAGGCGGTTGGCTACCCGCTGGGTCTGTTCCGGTGTGCCGTCGCGGTACACGATGTCGAACGCGTTCAGTTCGGGGGTGCCTTCGGTGCGGGCAATCGGCCTTGGAATCTCGACCGATATCCGGCCCCGCAGGCCCTGCACCGCCCCTTCGACGGCGTCCTCGCCCGCCAGCCCTTCCTCACGGGCAACGCGCCGCAGCACGGCAGGGCTGCGCAGCTGCTGCTCGAGGGCCCGAAGCCGTTCCTCCTTGGTCAGCTGCCCACGTGACCCCACGAGATCCGGCGTGACCGTCGCCGCCTGTACGGCGATCGTGGCGTTCGACCGGTACGTGGGGGGCAGCAGCATGGCGTAAGCGGCGCCAACCGCGAAGCACACCACGGCGGGGATGATCAGCCACCATTTGCGCCGCTTGAGGATCACCAGGTACTCGAGCGGATGCATTGTTCGTTGCGTCATGGGTCTCTACCTCTACTGCAATAGCGATTCCGGCCTGCGTCTCGCACGATCGCCGCGGTGCTGCGGGCGATCACCGCCGAGGCGACGTGCTACGGGACGATGACGGTGTCGCCGGGCTGGAGCAGCACCGGGCGCTCGGCGCGGCCAACGGCGTCGCGATAGTTGAAGTTGATCGAATCGATGGTGCCGTTGGCGTTCTTGCGAAGAATCCGGATCTTCTTCGTGTTCGCAAATTCCCTGAAGCCGCCGGCCTGGGCGAGAGCCTGCAGGACCGTCACCGGGCCACGGACCGGCTGCGCGCCCGGGGTGTTCACTTCGCCCATCACGTACACCATCGGTGGTGTGGCTTCGGCAACGATCACGGTCACGACGGGCGTTGTCACGAACTCACGCAGCCGCTCGGTCAACGTCGCCGCCAGTTCGCGCGGCGTAGAGCCGGCCGCGGGCACGTCGCCAAGCAGTGGAAGCGTGATCTTCCCGTCCGGACGGATCTCCAGGGACTGCGAAAGCTGCGGGTCCTTGTACACCTCGATACGCAGCTTGTCGCCGGTGATCAACCGGTAATCGGACGTATCGGCGGCGGCCGGCGCGGGCGCCGCCGAAGGGGCGGCGGGCTGAGCGGGGGCCGCTGGCGCCTGCCCCCACGCCGGTGAGCCGGATCCAAGTACCAGAGAGACGGAGAGTACCAAGGCAGTAGTCATGAGAGGTCCTTCATTGCGCATTGGACGTGTTGCCGCGCGACTCTCGGTGAATCGGTTGTGCTTCCGCGGCCCGGTGCAGACTCTCGGCGTCGGCACCATGGGTCGGACAGCAGGCGGCACCTACGGAAATCGTCGTCGGAGCTGCAAATTCGTAATGCTCGAAACGGGAGACCAGCCGATCGACGACCCGCATCGAGTTCTGCAGGTCTGCGTCGAGCAGCACGAGGGAGAGCCGTCCTTCCTTGCCGGTCGAGAGGAGGTCCGTCTCGCGCACTTCCCGGCTGACGAGCCGGGCCACCTCCGCGGTGAGCTTCGCGGGATCGCCGGCGGGTGTGCGGGCGTCCGCGTCGATCACCAGCAGGGTGAGAAAATTCTGCGATCGAATGGCCCGCTTCAGCTCGTTGTCGAGCACGAAGTCGAACGTCTGCGAGGTCAGCACGCGGGAATCGTCGTGGAGGAACGGATCGATAGCCATCAGGATGCTCTACCCAGCTCCGCTTCCTTGATTTTGTAGAGCAGCGCCTTGTAGCTGATGCCCAGCAGTTCGGCCGCCTGGCGGCGATTCCAGCGGGTCTGCTGCAACGTTCGGAAGATCAGCCCTCGCTCCGCCTCGCGCGCCGCGCGGCGCCCGATGTCCTTCAACGAGCCGGTCAGCGCCGTTTCTTCCAGCACGGGAGCCGGCGGCGCCAGGGGGCGTGCGACCGGCGGCGCCACTTCCTGCGGCTGCACGCGTGCTGCTGTTCGCGACGGCTCCAGCACGGGGATGCCTCCCACCGCCCCTCTCCGTCCCGCGATCGCCCCTTCAAGCTCCCGCCGGATCGGCTCGTCGCTTCCGAGAATCACCATCCGTTTGACGAGGTTCTCCAGCTCCCGGACGTTGCCCGGCCAGGGGTGCTGATCCAGCAGGCGCATGGTGTCTGGCGCGAGCGTTACCGGCGCCTTGTTGTAACGCTCGGAATACTGCCGGAGAAACAGCTCCGTCAGCGCCGGGATTTCATCGCGCCGCTGCCGCAGCGGGGGAAGGGTGATGCAGACCACATTGAGGCGGAAGAACAGGTCCTCGCGAAACAGCTCGTCTGCCACCGCCTGCTCAAGATCGCGGTTGGTTGCCGCGACGATCCGGACGTCCACCCGGACGTCCTGGCGGCCGCCCAGGCGCGAGAATTCTCCGTCCTGCAGCACCTGGAGCAGCTTCGATTGCAGCGAGGGCTGCATCTCGCTGATCTCGTCCAGGAACATCGTCCCGTGGTTCGCGAACTCGAACTTGCCCGGCTTGTGCTGGATGGCCCCCGTGAAGGCGCCACGCTCGAACCCGAAGAGCTCCGATTCCAGCAGTTCCGACGGGAGGGCCGCGCAATTCACCTTCACGAAGGCCCGCTCACGGCGTGGCGACGCCACGTGGATCGCCCGGGCGACGAGTTCCTTCCCGGTTCCGCTCTCCCCACGGATGAGGACCGTGACGTCGGTGTCCGCAACCCTGTCCACAAGGCCGCGCACCTCGCGCATCTGCTCGGTACGCCCCAGGAATGTTCCTGTGGCCTGCCGGGGGGCCCGATCGGCGGGCTCGCCGCCACCTGCCGCTCTGCCGGTGCTCATTGCCTCACGAGTGCTCATGGGGGGCCTCATCCGCAGGGGGCCTGGAACTTCACAGGATTCCACATGAGCAATGTGAATGCCACGTGGGACAAACATTTGCTTTTCTGTGGAAATCGAGAGTATGCGGGAGGTTTTTCGAACGGGCTGTTACTACTGACCGCGCCGGGAAGAGTAGCGCGCTACTCAAGCTGGGCAATTACCGACACACCGGCAATGAGCCGGCACCTAAGCTCTGCTGATTCCACACTCCTTGATCTTGTTCAAAAGGGTCTTGTAGCTCACACCCAGAATCTGGGCCGCCTTGCGCCGGTTCCATTGCACCTGCCGAAGCGTCTGCTCGATGGCCGCACGCTCGGCCTTCATCGCAGCCGCCTTGGCAACAGTGGCCAGTGAACTGGTCCCCTCCTCGTCGGGCTGGGCTTCATCCTCCGCTTCGCCGGCGTCGAGATCCGGCAGGGGCGGAGAAGGAGGGCCCGGGAATGCGCCGGCTCCAACCGGCACACCGGTGGACGCTGCGGCAACGGCGAACTCCGGGGCGGGAACGGGGGCGGCAGCGGTGACGGCGGCCACCCGCTGCATGTTGCGCTGGATCTCCCGGACGACGAGCTGTTCATCCTGCAGGATGACCACGCGCTTGATCATGTTCTCCAGCTCGCGAATATTCCCGGGCCACCCGTACTGCAGGAACATCTCGCGCAATTCTTCCGAAATGGGGCGCGCGGGCCGGTTGTACTTGCGGGAATAGCGATCGACGAAGAAGTCGGTGAGCGTCGGGATCTCGTCGCGGCGCTCCCGCAGGTTGGGCACCGTGAGCTCGATGACCTTGAGGCGATAGTAGAGATCCTCACGGAAATCCCCGCTCAGCATCATGTTCTCGAGATCCCGGTTCGTCGCCGCCACGATCCGGACATCCACCTGGACCCGCTTGTTGCTGCCGAGCTTCGTGAACTCCGCATCCTGCAGGACATGGAGCAGCTTGGCCTGCAGCGCCGGCTTCATCTCGCCTATCTCGTCGAGCATGAGGGTTCCGCTGTCCGCCTGCTCGAACTTGCCGATGCGGGTTGTTGCGGCGCCGGTAAAGGCCCCCCGTTCGTGCCCGAACAGCTCGCTTTCGAGGAGATCAGCGGGCAGAGCCGCACAGTTCACCTTCACGAACGGCCGGTTGCGGCGGTTGGAGCGCTGGTGGATGGCTCGTGCCACGAGCTCCTTTCCCACACCGCTTTCCCCGCGGATGAGCACCGTGACATCGCTGTCGGCGACCTGTTCGATCACCGTAGCGATCCCCTGCATCTTCTCGCTGTTGCCCCAGACGGAGCGATCCTGATCGTCGCTCAGCCGCTGCCGCAGCTCGCTCAACTCCGAGACCAGGCGGTTCTTTTCGATGGCGTTCTTGATCGCGACGTCCAGGGCGATCTCGCCCAGCCCCTCGGGGTCGTCCGGCTTGACGACGTAGTCGGCCGCGCCGAGACGAACGGCCTCGACAATCGTGGACGCCTGGTTGCGGCCGGACAGCATGATGACCTGAGCTTCCGGTCTGGAGGCCTTCAGCGCACGCAGGGTCGCCATTCCATCGAGACCCGGCATCATCACGTCGAGAAGCACCACGTCCGGCGCCTCGTTCTGCTTCATGGAGGCGAGCATCTCGTCTCCGCGGGAATAGCACCGGGCTTCGTAGCCGCGGAGGGACAAAAACGTTCGCAGATATGCGGCAAACGCGGAGTCATCGTCAACGATCGCAACGTAGGGCTTTCTCATCTATCTCCTGGCAGATCACACGGTGGACCCCGGCCGCAGGCACACTGGCGGCCGCACGTCTGCCCCTCGCATTCAAGAGTTATACCCCATAACTACCCAGCCGCAGGGAGTTGGGGATTATTGGGCAAGTCTTTCCACCCCATTGGACGCCGCTGCCGCGCGAAGAGGTCACGGCCCCGCACATGGAGCCGATTTCCTGCGCGCACGCGTGATGGCATCCCCCTTGTAAAAGGGGAGAGTACGCCTCAGCCAATCCGGGAGGGGGAATTCACTCGAGGAGAGAAGGGCGGTTTCATGCGCAGGTACCTGGTTGCTTTCATCTGTGCGGGATGCGTGATGCTCGTGACGACGAGCGGCGCTGTGCAGGACCCCCGCGACCGCCCCGAGGCCGTCACGACCGTGGCGGTCCAGCGCGTGAGTCTTCCTGCCGTATCCCTCTCCGACGAGATGACCATGGTCCTGGTCGGCACCGCACTGATCGGGCTCGCGTCGCTCGTGCGACGTTCTGCCTGACCTCTCGGAAGGCGCGGCGATCGTGCTGCGGCGTATGGTCCGCATACCCGCTCGCCACCTTCCGCAGCCGTCCGCCGGGGCTCGTCCCCGGCGGACGCTGCATCTTGACCGTCAGAGCCAGCCCAGCCCGCCGCGGATCGGCTGAGGGGCTATGCTGCCTGCGGCAGCACGATCACCGCTCCCGCCTTGGCGTCCTGCGCGGGGGACCACACCTGGCCTCCGTGCAACTCGATCACTCGTCGGGCGAGGGTCAGGCTCAATCCGCACCCGCCCCGCCATTCGTCGAAGGTTGCCAGCAGATCCTCTGCAGCGCTACTGAGTTGATCGAGGCGCCCCGGATCGGCAATGGCAATCCAGAGCGACGGGAGCGCCCTGTGTGTGCGCCTTCCCAGCCGCACCTGAATGCCGTCACCGGTGACAAGCTCCCGTCGGACGGCGAAGAGCACCGATGAAAGGGCCGTCTTCAGCCGAGCCGCGTCCCCCTCGACGTCCGCGCGCCCCTCCTGGTTTTCAAGTGTGACGGCGACTTCCCGGTCCGGCAACGGCGGCAATGCCGTGATGGTTTCGGTGAGCAGCGCATTCAGATCGAATTTCTTGCGGTGGAATGGGGCGGTCCCCTCCTCGAAGCGTGCCAGCTGGCTCAACTCGTCGGCGAGCGCCGCGAGGCGCCCGCACGACTTGGTGGCTTCCTCGAGCAGCTTCCGCTGGGGAGCGCTGATCGGCCCCACCTTCTCTGTGAGGAGCATTCGGATATAGCCGCCCACCACGGAGATGGGATTGCGCACCTCATGGCTGGCGAGTGACAGTAGTCGAGGCCAGGAGTTCGTGCCCGGTGTCGGCCCGTGATCCATTCCGGCATTCTATTACGGGAACAAACGTAGCGGCCCCGGGGTTTATCCCATCGGCCGGGTCGGAGGCCGCAGCGCCGGTATTGATGAGAAGATCGATGTTCCCAAGGGAGTGCAGGCCATGTTGATTCGGCGAGCATCTGACATCCGCTCATCCGACGTGACCGATGAGCGTACTTATCTGCAGCGACGCGATCTCATCAGGCTGGCCGGGGGGATTGCCTGTGCCACGGCGGTCGGGACACTGGTGCCCGGCTGCAGCGAGCATCCGGCGGCCGAGAGTCTGGCGCCCGCGGCTCCCGCCGCCGCAGCCCAGGCCACTCTCGAGAACGTCCGACCCGCCGTCGTCTCCACCGACGAAAAGCAGAATACGTTCGAGGAAATTACCAGCTACAACAACTTCTACGAGTTCGGGCTCGGGAAGAACGACCCGCAGCGCTATGCCGGGGCCATGCGTACCTCCCCCTGGTCGGTGAAGATTGACGGGCTCTGCAACAAGCCGGCGAACTATCAGCTGGAGGACCTGGTCAGGCCCCATGCCCTGGAGGAACGCATCTACCGCCTCCGCTGTGTCGAGGCCTGGTCCATGGTGATTCCCTGGGTGGGCATCCCGCTCAGCGCGGTACTGAGCCGCGCCGAACCGCAGGGGAAGGCCGCCTTCGTCGAGTTCACGACGCTGCACCGCCCTTCGGAGATGCGGGGGCAGAGCGGGACGGCCCTGGAATGGCCCTACCGCGAGGGGCTGCGGCTCGACGAAGCCATGCACCCGCTGACCATCCTGGCCGTCGGACTTTATGGCCGGACCCTGATGAACCAGAACGGCGCCCCCCTTCGGCTGGTCGTCCCCTGGAAGTACGGCTTCAAGAGCATCAAGTCGATCGTGCGGATCCGCTTCGTTGAGCGACAGCCCGCAACATCCTGGAGCATGAGCAACCCGGCGGAGTACGGGTTCTACTCCAACGTCAATCCTGAAGTCGATCACCCCCGCTGGAGCCAGTCGCGCGAGAAGCGGCTGCCGGCCCTGTTCGCCAGCACCCGGACCCGCATGTTCAACGGGTACGACGAGGTGGCGTCGCTGTACGCCGGGATGGATTTGAGAAAGCACTACTGAAGAGGAAAAGGGAGAAGGGAAAAGGGAGAAGGGAAAAGGCACAAGGGAGAAGATGCGCCGGCTCGTCAAGCCGCTGATCGGCGTACTGGGGGTGCTCCCGCTCGTCTGGCTGACGTTTGCCGTGCTGACGGGCCGCACCAGCGCCAATCCCGCTGAAGACATCATCCTCACGACCGGCATCTGGTCGCTCCGGTTTCTGCTGGCGAGCCTGGCAATTACTCCGCTGCGGCGGCTGACGGGCTGGAATGTGCTCATCCAGTACCGGCGCATGCTGGGTCTCTTCGCGTTCTTCTACGCGTGCGTTCATCTTGCCGGCTATCTGGCGTTCGACCGGTTCTTCGCGTTCGACGAGGTCTTTGCCGACCTGGCCAAGCGCCCCTTTATCACCGCGGGCATGGTGGCGTTCGCGCTGATGGTGCCGCTGGCGATCACCTCCACCCGCGGCTGGATCCGCTCCCTCGGCCGCCGCTGGCAGTTGCTGCACCGGCTGGTGTACGTCAGTGCCATTGCCGCCGTGATCCACTACCTGTGGAAGGTCAAGGCAGATTCCACGCTGCCGCTTCGCTACGCCCTGCTGCTCGCGGTGCTGCTCGGATTGCGCCTCTGGTGGCTGCGGCGGCGGCTCCCCAGGCCGGCTGCGGCAGCCCCCGCGCGCTGACCCGACCGGGCGGGGGCTGAGCGGGACCTGCCAAATCTGTCATTTCCCGCCCGTTCGCCCCCGGAAACTGCCATTTGACTGAAATCTGGGTCGGCCTGTCGACGCTTGCGACTAGGCTGACCCAATGCACAAACCCATCAAGTACGTCGAGAAGGGCCTGACCTACGTCGCCAGGGGGGCCTGGGTGGCGTTCGATGCCATCAACAGCATCAAGCCCGGCAGCACGTTCACCCCGAAGTGGTCGGATCTCCCGCTCCAGAAGTCCTGGCAGAAGGTGAAGCCGCCACTCGGCTGGCCGCGCGAGACCGACTCGCTGTGCCCGGTCTGCGTGCGCGAGGCGCGCCAGGAAATCCTTGATGGCAAGCGCGACTACACGATCCTCCTCAACGAGAAGGTAGGGGAGATCAAGGCGCAGATCATCGAACGCGACGGCCAGATCCTCATGGTGAAGGACTGCCCGCAGCACGGCCACTTCGAGGACGTGATGGCGATGGACCCTGCCTTCTTCAAGCACCTCGAAGAGACGTTCCCGGGCAGCGACATCCGCGCGCACAACGACGAGAAGCTGCACAACCACGGGACCAGCACGATCAAGTACGGCCGCGGCTCGGTCCTGACCGTGGACCTGACGAACCGCTGCAACATGATGTGCGACCCGTGCTTCATGGACGCGAACCAGGTGGGCTTCGTGCACGAGCTCTCCTGGGAAGACATCCGGACGCTCCTCGACAACGCCATCACCATCAAGCCGAAACGGCAGATGTCAGTGCAGTTCTCGGGCGGCGAACCGACCATGTCCCCCTATTTCCTGGACGCGGTCCGCTACGCGAAGAAGGTCGGCTACAACTCCGTGCAGGCGGCGACCAACGGGATCGAGTTCGCCAAGAGCCCCGAGTTCGCCAAGGCGGCCTTCGAGGCGGGCCTGCGCTACGCGTATCTCCAGTTCGACGGCATCGGGAACGCCGCCAACTCGCACCGCCTCGTCGGAAATCTCTTCGACGTCAAGCTGCGCGCGATCGAGAACCTCTGGACGGCAGGCGTCGACATCGTCCCGGTCGTGACGATCGTGAACGGCGTGAATAACGAGCAGGTCGGCCGGATCATCCAGTTCGCCATGGACAACCCGCGGAAGATCAACTTCCTCTCCTTCCAGCCGGTCTCCTTCACCGGCCGCGACGAAGAGGTGACCCCGGAGCGACGTGCGGCACAGCGCTACACGCTGTCGCACCTGGCGCACGACGTGAAGAACCAGATGCAGATTGGCGAGCCGGTCCGCGACTGGTTCCCGATCTCATTCATGGGCACCTTCACCGACTGGGCCGATCTCGTCCACGGCCCGACGGCCGAGTGGGGCAACCTGACCTGCGGCTGTCATCCGAACTGCGGCATCGGCATGGCCGTCATGATCGACAAGGAAACAAAGGAGGCCGTGCCGGTCACCGCCTTCCTGAAAGCGGACCAGCTGGCGCGCGATCTCACACGGGTGAACGACGCCGCGCGCGGCCGCGTCCTCTCGGTGGCGGGGATGGCCCTGGCACTGATGAAGAACTACGATCCCTTCAAGGCCCCGACACATTTCAAGCTGTCGGACCTGATGAAGAAGTTCGACAAGACGTTCGGCGCGACGGGGAGGGACTACGGCAAGGTTACCGCCGATCGCACCAGCATGGACGTCCATCAGCGCCGGTCGGATCGCTGGAACTTCCTGTTCATCGCCGGCATGTGGTTCCAGGACCTCTTCAACTACGACTTCCGGCGCACCGAGCGGTGCATCATTCCTTACGCCACTCAGGAGGGGGAGATCTCGTTCTGCGCGTACAACACGGGCATCGGCTGGCGGAACATCATCGAGAAGATGCACATGACCGCCACGCTGACGAAGTGGTACGAGGAACACGGGCGCCACGAGATCTTCGCCGGCAACAAGCACGTGCCGCTGAACTCGGGAGACCACCGGCTGGTGCTGGACCCGGAGGCGGTCGCTGCCGGGAAGCAGACGGATCTGGACGATGCGGGCATCGCGAAGAACGCGCGTGAAGAGAAGCTGCGCGCCCGGGCAGACGCGAAGAAGAAGCTCGATCCGCAGGCCGCGCAGATGGAGGCGCTCTACCGTCAGCAGGTTCTGAAGGAGCAGCCCACCATTCAGATCCAGGGGCTCGGCGGCGTGAAGAAGAAGGCCGACGTGCAGGAGGTGCTGCACAAGCCGCAGCAGTAACGATGGTGTGAGGTGCGCGGAGATGCGCGCACGCTGACAGCAGAAGAAAGGGCGGGGGAATACCCCCGCCCTTTCTTCTATTTACAGGCGAGGGGCCCCGTCGTACCCGGCGAGCCTCCGGACCCAGATGTTCCGATATCGCACCGGATTGCTGTGGTCCTGCAGGGTCAACGGCAGCTCCGCCTCGTGCGCGTTGTACTTCGGCGCCTGGCGGTGAAGGGTGGGGCCAATCAGCTCCTTGCGGTTGTGCGCCAGCACTCCGTTCCAGAAGACCGTCATGAAGGCCGGCTTCACGAGTTTGTCTCCCTCGAACCGGGGTGCCTCGAAGACGATGTCGTAGGTCTGCCACTCGCCAGGCGGTCGTGGCGCCCGGACGAGCGGCGGCCACTGCCCGTACAGCGATGCCGCGCCGCCGTCGGCATACGTCAGGTTGTTGTGCATGTCCAGGACCTGCACCTCATACATCCCCATCAGGATGATGCCGCTGTTGCCCCGGCCCTGGCTCGAGCCGGACACCTGTGGCGGGGCCGCCCATTCCACGTGAAGCTGCACGTCGCCGAAGCTCTCACGCGTCATCATCGACCCGGTCTTCGCGCCTGTCTCGAAGTACCCCTCGCGGACGGGCCACTTCGGTTCCACGGGCTGCCCCTCCTGGCGCTGCACCCACTTCGACAGGTCCTTGCCGTCAAAGAGCACTATGGCATCTGATGGGGGAGCGCCGGGCGAGGCGCCGGGGGTGACGAGCGGAGCCTGAGGGCGATCGACGTCGTGGACGCGCCACTTCTGCCCCGGAATGGGAGGCGTATCGGTGTAGCCCAGCTCCCCAGGCTTGGCCGTACCCTGTGCGGGCGCGGCCGGGGACGTCTGCGGCGCCTGAGCGGGCTGGGTCTGCCCTTCGAGGGCCAGGACCACGGTTCCACAGAACAGCGCCATCAGACCGGCTCCCTGCAGGCGCGCTCGCCAGCGCGCGTCGTACTCGATGTGCATGTCTCCTCCTGTCTCGTATGTAAAAGGAAACGCCAGAGCATTGCGATCCGCTGATACATTGGTCCGCACGCGGTTCGGCCGTCAAGCGTGCGGTTCCTGATCCTCACCTGACTCGCCGCTGCCGGCTACAATGAGCGCTCCCAATCCGTGGCAGCCATAGAGTTCCTCGACGTGTCGTACACCGTGCCAGGGGGCGCACAGATCCTCGATCACGTCAGCCTGGTGATTGGCGAAGGAGAAGTGGTGGCACTCGTCGGGCGCAGCGGGGCGGGAAAGACCACCCTGCTCAGGCTGGTCAACCGGCTGCTCGAACCGGACGCCGGGCGGGTCGTGGTAGGGGGCCGTGACGCACGTGAGTGGGAACCGATCCGGCTGCGCCGCTCGATCGGGTATGTGATCCAGGACGCCGGCCTGTTCCCGCACTTCACAGTAGCGGACAATATCGCCGTTGTTCCACGCCTTGAGGGCTGGGACGACGCCAGAATCCGGTCACGCGTGGACGAATTGCTGCAGCTCACAGGACTCCCCCCGGCGGTGTACGCGGACCGGTGGCCTGGTGAGCTGTCAGGGGGGGAGCGGCAGCGGGTCGGGGTGGCCAGGGCTCTCGCCGCGGATCCGGCGATCCTGCTGATGGACGAACCGTTCGGTGCTCTCGATCCGGTCACGCGCGCCGAACTGCAGTCCGAGTTCCGGGGGGTCCAGCGACGGCTGCGGAAAACCGTGATCCTGGTCACCCATGACATGCGGGAAGCGCTGTCGCTTGCCGACCGCGTTGCCGTGATGGAGAGCGGCGAAATCATCGCCTGTGATGCGCCCCCCGCAATGCTCGCGTCAGGCGACGCGCGCGTGCGGAAGCTGCTGGAAGCGGTCACGGTGCCCTTCAGCCAGGACAGCTGACGCATGCGGCTCGTCGAGTTCTGGCTCTCTCACCGCAACGAGCTGCTGACGCTCATTGGCCAGCACATCCTGCTCGTGGGCACGGCAACCCTCGTCGCTGTCGCCATCGGCGTACCGCTGGGGGTGTTTGCCGCGCGGCGGCCGCGCATGAGCGCGCCGCTCGTCGGCTTCGCCAATATGGTCCAGACCGTGCCAAGCCTCGCGATGTTCGGCTTTCTGCTCCCCGTGCCGCTGCTCGGCGGCGTCGGCCCGCGCACTGCCGTCGTGGTGCTGATCCTCTATGGATTGCTCCCGATCGTCCGCACGACCATTGCGGGGCTGAATGGCATTCCTGCACCGGTTCGTGAGGCAGGGGTGGCGATGGGCATGACACCCCGCCAGCTGCTCCAGCAGGTGGAGCTTCCGCTCGCACTGCCGTCGATCGTGGCCGGGGTTCGCGTCGCCGCAGTCGTGGGGGTGGGATCGGCCACAATCGCGGCCGCAATAGGGGCGGGAGGCCTCGGGGAATACATCTATCGCGGCCTGTCGATGGTGGATACGACGGTCATCCTGGCCGGCGCCATTCCCGCGGCAGTTCTGGCGCTGGTCGTCGATGGCGGCCTGCTCTGGGTCGAACGGCGGCTGGGCAGCCGCCGTTCGCACCGACGCCTAGGCCTGACGGCAGGCGCCGTATCCTGCATTGCCGTGCTGCTCTGGGGCGGTGCCCTTCTCGCCGGCCGCGGCAGCGAGACGATCGTGGTTGGCTCGAAGAACTTCACCGAGGGGGTGATTCTCGGCGAAATCGTGGCGCAGACCATCGAGCGGGAGACAGGGCTGGCCGTGCAGCGCAGGTTCAATCTCGGGGGGACGCTCATCTGCGATCGCGCCCTCCTGAACGGCGACATCGACGTGTATGTGGAATACACAGGGACGGCCCTGACCGCCATCTTCCGGCAGCCCCTGGGGCAGGACCCGGCAGCAGTGCTGACCACCGTGCGCGAATCCTATGCGCGGAGCGGCCGGGCCGTGCTCGATCCACTCGGGTTCGACAACACGTTTGCCATTCTCGTGCGCGGCCGCGACGCGCGAGCGCTCGCTCTGCGGACCATCGATGATGCCGCCCGCCATACGAGCGGCTGGCGGGCGGGCTTCGGCTACGAGTTTCTCGAGCGGCCGGACGGATACCAGGGACTTGCCAGTACATATGGACTGCGGTTCCAGGAGCCGCCGCGCGTGATGGATCTGACGTTGACCTACCGGGCGCTTGCGTCGGGCCAGGTGGATCTCATTGCCGGGGATGCCACCGCCGGCCTGATCAGCGCGCTCGATCTCGTCCCCCTCGAGGACAATCGGCAGTACTTTCCCCCTTATGATGCCGTGCCGGTCGCCCGGTCCGACATGCTGTTGCGCTATCCGGAGGTGGGGGCGGCGCTCGAGACGCTTGCCGGGAGGATCTCAGCCGCTCGGATGCGTGAGATGAACCACGCCGCAGATGCCGGGCGTGAAGACCCTTCCGCGATCGCCCGCAGATTCCTCTCGGAAGTACGCTGAGCGGGGGAGGGGTGGACCCCGCCCCTCGGAGGGCTGGCTCACCGCGCCACAGTAAACACCCTGAAATTCAGCACGGACCAGGCCAGCGCCTCTTCCGCTTTGCCCGTCTGGGTGACGCGGATGAATTTCGCCTGCACCGGGGGGAATGTGGCAACGGAGGTTTCGGGGGAGCCCTGACCGGTGGCCACCGGTTCACTCCAGGACGTGCCGTCGGTCGACACCTGCACCTGATAACTCAGAGGAAAGCTTCCAAACGGTGGCGGCCCGACCCGGCCCCCGCCCGCGCCCCGGCCACCGCCGCCACGCCCCCCCTGCACGCGTGCACCGCGTCCGCCAGGAGGTCCCGAGTCGAATTGCACCTCGGTGACGGTCGTGGCCTGCGGCAGCTCCACCTGGTACCACATGCCTGGTTCCTGCGGCGTGCCCGTAGTCCACGCGGCCAGGGTCAGAGCTCCCGGCGCGCGGTCTCCGTTGTGACTGGCCCCGGCCTTCCACGCGGAGTCAGCCGGCAGCAGGCGTGGAAGGGAGGCCTCGAGCTCATCGAACGTCCACATCCCTGTTCGATCGGCGGTCGCCGTACGAACCCGGGAGACATCCCCTTCCGTGACGAACGAGGCGGAGTTCCCGAGGCCGTTGCGGATGTACGAGCTGATCGCCGCAATCCACCGGTCGTTCTGCGCCCCCATTGGAAGCATCACCTGCGTATAGTTCTGGCCTGCCATGGGGCCGGTCATGCCGTGCAGAACCGTCTTGATCACGTAATCACGATGCCCCTGGACGCGCGGTGACCCGGCGAGTGGCGGCCCCATCATCGGGGTCGGCCCCGCAGCAGGTCCCTCCTGGGCGAGCGCGACGCCGCGTCCATCTTCACCGTGGCACGTGAAACAGAGCGTCTTGTAGATTGCCTCCCCCTCTTTCATCTGCTCCTGCTCTGCGGGGCTGAACGCCATCGACATCGTGGCCGCCGCCTTGGCGCGGCGCTCGAGCATCTGGCGGCCGATCTCCTGCACGCCGCGCGCATCGTGGCTCGCCTGGACTTCCTTGATCAGCCCCTCGACGTTCGGCAGGTTGAAGAGGTTTGCCGTCACCAGCGCCTGCAGGGCCACGTCCGGGTCCGGATCGCGGGCGAGAGCCGCATAGTCCTCCGCAAATCCCCGCGCCCCCGTCTTGAACAGGGATTCGCTCGCGCGGATCGCCTGCACACGCATGCGCGGGTTGGTGTCCTTCATCGCCTCCCGGACGAGCGCCGCGTCGAGTGCTCCGAGACCTTCCAGCGTCCAGATGGCGTGGAAGCGCGCCAGCAGGTTGTCGGACCCTGCCGCCAGGCGGCGAAGTGCCGGAGCCACGGACGTGTCCTGACGGAGCACGAGCAGCCGCTGCGCCATGTCGCGCCACCAGCCGTTCCGGTGGCTCAGGTGCGCGACCAGCTGTGCAGGGGTCTCCTCCAGCATGCGAGGCCGCGTGAGGTCGAGCGGCAGGGCGGGGAGGGCGGGTATCTCGGGTGTGGCCTGCGCCGCCGGGCCTGCGGGCGTAGCCGGAACGCCCGGCATGCCGTCGAATCGCAGCCGCCAGACCCGGCCATGACTGATGACCTTGTCGAGCTCATACTGCTCGATCTTGCGACGCAGATACGATCCACGCCGGGTCCAGTTCGATTCCTGGATGATGCCGTGATACATGTCCGCGATGTAGATTGAACCGTCCGGCGCGGTTTCCATGTTGATCGGCCGGAACAGCGGATCTGTGCTCAGGATGAACTCCGACCCGGGGTAAGCATTCCGCAGCTGCGTCAGCCCCTGCTCCTTGACCACCTTTGCGCGACGGATCAGCCGCCCTACCGGTTCAGTGATCAGCAGATCTCCCGAGAGCTCCTCCGGCAGACGATCGCCACGAACGATGACCGAGCCGGAGGCGGCGGTAAGGTGATTGAGCCGCCCGACCGGCATCCGCACGCGTATCATGCCCCCCTGCATGTCCGCCACGCCCGCTTCCGGCCAGACGGCATGGAAGCCGGGTTCGTACTGATCGGGCACCGTGAAAGCGCCGTAGTGGATCGGCACCTGGAAATTCATCGGGCCGCGCTCACCACCGGCATCGATGAACCAGATCTTCCCGTCGTCGTCCATCGTGACGCCCCAGGATCCGCTGTTGGGGCCGGTGGGCTCCTTGAGGATGCCGGTTGGCGTCCACCTGAACCTGAAGGCGTTGTAGGTCGTGTAGATCCAGTTGTCCAGGCCCCAGACGAACCCTGCCTGTTCGTGTTCGAGGTTCCCGTCGCGCCCCAGCCCGACGCCCGCATAGAAGTGCTCCCGGCGGTCGGCCACGCCGTCGCCGTCCGTGTCCGTGTACTTCACGACGTCGTCTGAGGCGGTCTCGTTGGTGAGGATGCTGTTCCCGTCGAGCGGGACGATGGTGCGGGGCAGCACCAGCTTGTCGACGAAGACCGTCCGCTTGTCGTAGACGCCGTCCCCTTTCGTGCTTTCGAACCGTGTGATCCGGCTTTCCGGCGTGTGCTGATTGTTGCCGTCCGCATCACGCATGTAGGTGATGAATTCAGCCACATACATCCGGCCGTTCCCATCGAACCGGATGACGGCAGGGCTGAGGACGTCGGGCTCGGCCAGCACCAGCTCCATGCGATAGCCCGGCGGCAGAATGAAGCTCTTCGCCTGCTCCTCCGGCGTCCGGGCGGTGATTGGCGGTTTGGGGGAGAAGTCGGCTCCTTCATTCGTCGTGGAGGACAGGGTGCCTCCCCTTCCGCCCGGTGCCTGTGCGCCGGCAGGAGGAGCGTTGGGCGGCTGAGCAGGCGTTGCGGTCTGCGGCGGCGGCGCCTGGGCGACGGCAAGAAGGCCGGCGAACGGAATGAGCGCGAGGATGAGATGGAGCCGATTGAGCATGTCCGCCGCTTCTATCACGCGCGGCGAAGGGGGTCAATGGCCTATAATCTTCCTTCGCATGCATCCAACGAACGTCGGGGATCCCGCGTATTACCACCAGGTCGTGGACTGTCAGTGGGCGTGTCCCGCTCACACCAATGTGCCGGAGTACATCCGGCTGATCGCGCAGGGACGGTACACCGAGGCCTACATGGTGAACCGGGAGTCGAACGTGTTCCCGGGGATCCTCGGGCGAACGTGCGACCGCCCGTGCGAGCCGGCGTGCCGCCGAGGGCGGGTGGACGGCAAGCCTGTCGCCATCTGCCGGCTGAAGCGGGTAGCTGCCGATCACCGGGGGGACGTCAGCCAGCTGCTGCCGAAGGCGGCGGCGGTGAAGAACGGCAAGAAGGTGGCGCTGATTGGCGCGGGTCCCGCATCGCTGACCGTGGCGAACGACCTGATGCCGCTTGGCTACGAGGTCACCATCTTCGAAAAGCTGCCGCGGCCTGGGGGCCTGATGCGGATCAACATTCCCGCGTTCCGGCTCCCCGAGCAGGTACTCGATGAGGAGATCGGGTACATCACCGACATGGGGGTGGATGTCCGCTATAACTCCCCGGTGAACAGCCTTGGGGCGCTGCTCGAGACAGCGGAATACGACGCGGTCTTCGTGGGCAGCGGCGCACCGAAGGGCAAGGAACTCGAGATCCCCGGCCGGCACGACACCGACCAGATTTTCATCGGCATTGAATGGCTCGAGTCCATTCATTTCGGCCATGTGGCCTCGGTGGGCAAGCGCGTGCTCATCATCGGCGTGGGGAACACGGCGATGGATTGCTGCCGCTCTTCCAAGCGGCTTGGCGCCACCGATGTGAAGGTGATTGCCCGCAAGACCCGGAAATACTTCAAAGCGTCACCGTGGGAGCTCGAGGACGCCGAAGAAGAGGGTGTGGACATCATCGAGAACCTCCAGCCGGTGCGCTTCATCGTCGAGAACGGCACGCTCACAGGGATGGAGTTCGACAGGTTCAGCTCCGTGGAGACGGAATCGGGACTCAAGCAGGAAGTCATCGGCCGCGAGATCCTCCCGTGCGACACGGTCATTCTCGCCATCGGGCAGGACAATGCCTTTCCGTTCGTGGAGCGGAACATCGGTCTCGAGTTCGGGAAGTGGGACATGCCGGTGGTGGACAAGACGACGTTCATGTCCACCCGGCCAGGGGTGTTCTTCGGAGGGGACGCGGCGTTCGGACCAGCCAACATCATCTGGGCCGTGGAGCATGGCCACCAGGCAGCGATCTCTATCCACCACTACTGCCAGGGCGTTCCGGTGACGGAACGTCCACCGCAGGGCATGGCGCTGACGAGCACCAAGATGGGGCTGCACCAGTGGGCGTACAGCAACGACTACGACCATGCCCCCCGGCAGAAGATGAAGCACGTCGACCTCGGCGTCCGCTTCCAGAACATGACGACAGAGGTGGAAGAGGGTTTCACGGCTGAGCAGACCCAGGCGGAGGTTGAACGCTGCCTGAACTGCGACGTGCAGACGCACTTCACCGACTCGTTGTGTATCGAATGCGATGCCTGCGTCGACATCTGCCCGGTGGACTGCCTCACCATGACCCCGAACGCGCCGGAAACGGACCTCCGCGAGCGCTTCCTGGCGCCGGCATTGAACCTCGAGCAGCCGATGTTCGCGTCAGGGCCGCTGAAGCAGACGCAGCGGGTGATGGTAAAGGACGAGAACGTGTGCCTGCACTGCGGACTGTGCGCCGAGCGGTGCCCCACCTATGCCTGGGACATGCGGAAGTTCGCGGTGCAGATCCCGTACGCCGGGGCGACCGTGATTCCGCTGATGGCAGTGTGAACCCGCCGCTCGCCTGAGCCGACTCCCGCTTTCCGCTTCCGCACGAGCCGACGCAGGTGAGGGTGCGCGCGGAGCACGCGGGGGGGGGCGTCAGGCGGCAGGGTGCAGCAGGACGGCTGAGGGCAGGAACCGGAAGACAAGTCAATTGCATATGCCTCGGACCAACGACTTCGCATTCAAGATCGCTACGGCCAACGGGACCGGCTCGGCGTCGGCCAACGGCCTCATCATGCAGGCGATCTTCCGGATGGGGATCCCTGTCACCGGCAAGAACGTCTTCCCGTCGAACATCCAGGGACTTCCGACCTGGTACGAGATTCGGGTGAGCCAAAAGGGCTACACGGCACGGATTCCCGAATTCGACTTGATGGTCGCGCTCAACCCGGCGACGTACGTCAAGGACGTGGCTGAAGTGCGGTCCGGCGGCTGGCTGATGTACGACTCCTCCTGGCCGCTCGACGCCACGTTGATTCGCCAGGATCTCACCTACATCGGGATCCCGCTCGCCGAGATGTGCAATGCCCGGTTCACCGGAATGCGCGAGCGGATCCTGATGAAGAACATTGCGTACGCGGGAGCGCTGGCAGCGCTGCTGCAGATCGACAGCGGCATCGTTCGGGCGCTGTTGAAGGAGAAGTACGGCCGCAAGCCCGCCCTTATGGAGTCCAACCAGCAGGCCGTGGACATCGGCTACGACTACGCGACGGCGAACTTCGATTGCCCGCTGGCGATCCGGCTGGCCCCTCTCGAAAAGACGGCGGACGCCATCCTGATTGACGGGAATACCGCGGCCGCGCTCGGGTGCCTCTATGCCGGAGCGACCGTCGGCGCGTGGTACCCGATTACGCCGGCAACATCGTTGATGGAGGCGTTCAAGGGGTTCTGCCAGAAGTATCGGCAGGAGCCGGAGACGAACCGGAACCGCTACGCCATCCTCCAGGCGGAAGACGAGATTGCCGCCATCGGCATGGTCATCGGGGCATCCTGGGCTGGCGCCCGTGCGTTCACCCCGACCTCCGGGCCCGGCATCTCCCTGATGAACGAGTTCCTCGGCCTCGCGTACTACGCCGAGGTTCCAGCCGTGCTCTTCGACGTGCAGCGCACAGGGCCCTCCACGGGGATGCCGACCCGCACCCAGCAGGGGGACCTGATGATGTGCGCGTACGCCTCGCATGGAGACACCCGGCACATCTGCCTGTACCCGGCCGACCCCCGCGAGGCCTTCGAGTTCGCGGCTGCCGCGTTCGACCTTGCCGAGCGCTTCCAGACGCCCGTGTTCGTCCTGACCGATCTCGACATCGGGATGAACGACTGGATGATTCCGAAGCTTTCATGGGACGACAGCTACCGGCCGGATCGCGGAAAGGTCCTGTCTGCCGAGCAGCTCGACGAGGTCAGGACCTTCTCGCGTTATCTCGACACCGACGGCGACGGGATCACCGCGCGGACGCTTCCCGGTGTGCACCCGAAGGGGGCCTTCTTCACGCGGGGCTCCGGGCACAACCGGTTCGGGGGGTACACGGAGGACGGCGACGAATACGTCGAGGTGGTCGATCGGATCGACCGCAAGATCCAGCGGGCCGCGCGTGCCGTACCGGCTCCGATCCTCCAGACGATGCCCGGGGCCCGGCTGGGACTCGTGACGGTAGGCGGCTGCCATGCCGCCTGCGTGGAGGCGCTCGATATCCTGGCGGCCGAGGGGATGGCAATCGATTACATGCGCGTGCGCGGCTTTCCCTTCGGCGAAGAGGTTGCCCGGTTCCTCGAAGCTCACGAGGCCAGCTTCGTCGTGGAGCAGAATCGTGACGGCCAGCTGCGGAACCTCCTGATGCTCGAGACCGGCACGGCCGCCGAAAAACTGGAGTCCGTGCGGTACTACGGCGGCTTTCCCATGAGCGCCCACCACGTGATTTCAGGCGTCAAGGCGAAGCTGGAGAAGGCAGCATGACGTACATTTCCAAACCCACTGTTCACCATCCGGCACTTCAGAAGAATGCGATCGGCCTCGTCCGCCGGGAGTACGAAGGGGCCATGACCACCCTGTGCGCCGGCTGCGGGCATGATTCCATCACGGCCGCCATCATCCAGGCGTTCTGGGAGCTGTCCATTCCGCCGCACAAAGTGGCGAAGCTTTCCGGCATCGGCTGTTCGTCGAAAACGCCGGCCTACTTCCTCCGGGAGGCGCACGGCTTCAACGGCGTCCACGGGCGAATGCCGGCGCTCGTCACCGGCGCCAACGCCGCCAACCGCGACATCATCTACATCGGTGTCTCGGGTGATGGCGATTCGCTGTCGATCGGCCTGGGGCACCTGTGCCACGCGATCCGCCGCAACGTCAACGTGCTGTACGTGCTCGAGAACAACGGTGTGTATGGGCTCACGAAAGGACAGTTCTCGGCGTCAGCCGACCCTGGCTCGACGAGCAAGAAGGGAGAGGCGAACACCATGGAGGCCATCGACGGCGCCCTCCTCGCCCTCTCCCTCGGCGCCACCTTCGTGGCTCGCGGCTTCTCCGGCGACAAGGCCCAGCTCGTCCCGATGATCAAGGCCGGCCTGTCGCACCAGGGATTCGCCTTCATCGACGTGATCTCCCCGTGTGTCACCTTCAACGACCACGACGGGTCGACGAAGAGCTACGCGTACACGCGTGAACGCAACGTCGAGGTCGTGCAGGCGGACTTCGTGCCCCACGCCCAGGCGATCACCACCGAGTACGATCCCGGCACCGTCCGCAGCGTGTTGCTCCACGACGGCAGCTGGGTCAGGCTCCGCAAGGTGGCCGACCAGTACGATCCGACAGATCGCGACCGCGCGTACGCCTTCATCCGCGAACGCCAGAAGCACGGCGAGGTGGTCACCGGCCTGCTCTATATCTCTCCCGATTCGAGCGACCTGCACGAGCAGTGCAACACCGTGGCGACGCCGCTCACGCAGTTGCCCCACGAGCAGCTCTGCCCGGGAAGCGCCGAGCTGGAAAAGCTGCAGGCCAGGTTTCGGTAAGAGGTTTCCCGTGCGCGTCACAGCAGGCGTCGATCTCGGCGGAACCGCCGTCAACTACACGTTCCTCACCACGGACGGAGCGTGGCTGATCGAGGGGCTCTGCGAACACCCCGCCAGGGCGCAGGAGGGGCCGGTGGTCTGCCTGCAGCAGATTGCCGACGGCCTGGCCGTGGCTGCGACACGTGCTGGAATCGCGCTGGACAGCGTCGCCGTCATCGGGCTCGACACTCCTGGACCGGCCAGCGCCGCGGGCGTGCTCAGTGCCCGCGGATCAACGAACTTCGTCCATGCCGACTGGGCGGGCTTCGACATCCGCGCCGCACTCGAGCACAAGCTGGGGCGTCCGGTCACCTACCTGAACGACGGCAACGCGGGCGCCCTCTGGGGACACTACGCGATCTTCGGCGGGATTCCCGCCACCTCGATCTCCGCCATCGTCGGGACGGGGCTTGGCGGGGGAGTAATCGTCGACGGGTCGGTCGTCAAGGGCCGTAGCGGCTTCGGCGGCGAGCTGGGTCACGTGCTCGTCCCGTACCACAGCATCCCGGGCATCGAGGGCATCGTCCCCGGCTGCAACTGCGGGAGGACTGGCGATCTGGAGTCTCTCTGCTCCCTTACCGCGATACGTCGTACGCTGCTCCCGTACTTCCTGGCACGCTACCCGGATCACGAGCTGCGGGGCCTGGATCAGCAACAGGCCGCAAAGAAGGTGCGCGGCCTGGCGGAGCGTGGCGATGAGATGTGCCGGGAGATCTTCCGCATCCAGGCGCGGGCGCTCGGGTTGTTCTTCGACGAGATGGTCAACACCTTCGACCCCGACGCGCTGATCGTCGGCGGGGGAGCCATCGAGACCGACACCGGGTTTCAGCGCTGGTTCGTGCAGGAGATCCGCGCCGGGATGCCGCCGCAGCGCGAAGAGCAGGTGGATATCCCGATCCATATCATGCCCAACGGCGACTCCGCCGGCGCCCGCGGCGCCGCGATCGAGGCGCTCACCCTGGCGCGACGGCTCAGCCTCGTGTGACCCGGCGGCGGCTCAGGTGCCCGCTTCCAGGCGCTTCCAGTCCTCGACGTATTTGTCGACGTTCTGCTGCGTCACGATGTCCACGCCCGAGTTGATGATCGTCTCGGCGGGCATGCGGCCGTTCTTGATGCCGTGCAGCAGCCTCACTGACTCGCTGCCCCAGCCGAAGTACTTCTGACCGAGCAGCACCTGGACCTTGCCCTCTTTCAGGAGGTCGGGGGCTGGAGGAATCGTGTCGAAAGAGACGAACTTCACCCCGGCTGGAAGGCCGTCGAGCGCGTTCCGCGTGAAGACAGGCCAGCCGCCAACCGCCACCCAGGCCCCCAGATCGCGGTGACGGTTGCTTCCAGTAGCAATGATCTCGGCGCAGCGGACCGGATCCTCCTTGATGTCGTAGACCTCGACGATCTGAATACCAGGGTGCTTGCCCAGCGACTCTTTCACCCCCTGGAGCCGCCGTTCGAGATTGGTCGCACCCACACTCGTAATGACAGCTACCTTTCCTTTGCCGTCGAGTAACCGGGCTGCCTCTTCCCCCAGGATGCGGCCGGCGGCGAGATCGTCCACTCCGTAGAAGGCGTGACGCCGGGAGTTCGGCGCATCGGAGTCCCAGGTCACCACGGGTATGCCCGCATCTATCGCGCGGTTGATGGTCTCTGTCAGGAAGTCTCCGTTCAGCGCGGAGATCGCGATCCCGTCCACGCGCTGCGTGATGAAGGATTCGAGGATCTCCTTCTGTCGCAGCTGGTCGGCCGAAGAGGGGGCATTCCAGAGCACCTGGACGTCTCCGAGCTCGGCTGCCGCGCGTTCGGCTCCCACGCGGGCGTAGTTGAACACCGGCAGATCCAGCGACTTCGGAATGACGGCGAACCGCAGCTTTGCGCTTGTCCCGTCCGTTCGTTCACCGCCGTCAGGCGAACTTCCCCCGCAGCCATTAGCCAGCACGGCCGCGATCCACAACACAACAGCAAGACGTTTCATGTGCATCCTCTCGCCCAACTTCCAACTCCCAACTTCCAACTCCCAACTTCCAACTCCCAACTCCCAACGCTAACGTCAACTTCCAACTCCCAACTCCCAACTCCCAACCCCCAACCACCAACTCCCAACGCTGACGTCAACTCCCAATTCCCAACGCTAACGTCAACTCCCAACTCCCACCTCCCACCTCCCACGTTTACGCCCAACGCCAGTCCAATCTCGACTTTCACGTCGTGCGGGGTGTCCCCAAAGTGCGGGCTACTTGCCACGTTTCAAGAGCAGCTGATCCATCACCACGATGACGATCACGACGAGCCCGACGATCATCCGGTCGTAAAAAGTAGCGCCGGGGATCTGCGGCAGCGCATTGCGCAGCACGCCGAAAATCAACGTACCTAGCACCGCACCGAGGACGGAGCCGCGGCCCCCCGCAAGGCTGGCGCCCCCCACGACGGCAGAGGCAATGATATCCAGCTCGTAGCCGGTGGCCAGGTCCGCCTTTCCCTGCCCCTGCACGACGGCGAGGACGATGCCGGCGACGGAGGCGAGCAGACCGCTGATTATGTAGACCGATGCCTTGATCCTGCCGACCGCGATGCCGGAGAACAGCGCGGCCGTCTCGTTCCCCCCGATCGAGAACACGGCACGGCCCCACTGAAAGCGCGTCATCAGGATCTGGAACACCACCGCCAGCAGAATCATGACGGCCGGGGGCACCCAGTCGGCGGGCAGCCCGGCCGGCCGCCAGCCACCGATCAGCTTGCTCGATACATCGAAGTACCGCCCCTCGGTGATGATGAACGCGGCCCCGCGGGTGATACCCATTACGCCGAGCGTCGCGATGAACGGCGGCAGCCTGACGAGCACGATGAGCGCCGAGCTCAGCGTGCCGGCAGCCACCCCGACCAGCAGTCCGGCGGCCATGCTGGAGGGCAGCGTCCAGCCTGCTTCGACGAAGAGCCCCCCGCTGACCACGCCGGCGAGTGCGATGACGGCCCCCGGCGAGAGGTCGATTCCACCGGAGATGATCACAATCGCGGCCCCGACTGCCGCGATCCCGTAGATGGAGGAATACTTCAGGATCAGCAGCGCGTTGCCCGCGTTCAGGAAGGGGTGCGTCCGGTCCCCTTCGGGCCAGAGATACCAGGCAAAGAACAGAATCTCGAGAAGGAGAATGGCGACGGTGCTGAGCTCCCGGACCTCCCAGAGCCGTCTCACGAGGCGCCCCTGAGCTCGGTTGATGTCGCGATGTGCATCACAGCTTCTTCCGTCGCCTCCGCCCCGGCGAGCTCACCCACGATCGCCCCCTCCCGCATGATGAGGACACGATGGCAGAGAGAGAGGACCTCCGGAAGGTCGCTCGACGCGACGAGACATGCCAGCCCCGCCGCCGCCTGCCGCCGCACGATCTCATGAATCTCGAACTTGGCGCCCACATCCACGCCTTTCGTCGGCTCGTCGAGCAGCAGTACCGATGGGGACGTGGCCAGCCACTTGGCGAGCACGACCTTCTGCTGGTTGCCGCCGCTGAGGCTGTCGGGCGGCGCATCTATCCCCGCCGCCTTGATGCGCCAGCGCTCGAGCAGGTGCTGCGCGTCACGCCGCTCCCCGCGCGCATCGATGACGACGCGCCCTTCGGCGGTGCGTGACGGCAGCACGAGATTGTGCCGCAGCGCGAGGTTGAAGAAGAGCCCCTGCCGCTGGCGCTCCTCTGGCACGAGCGCGATGCCGAGGCGCGCTGCATGCCGCGCGGATCGAATGGCTACCGGTCGTCCCTTCACGCGCAGCGCTCCGCCCTGCGGTACGTGGAGGCCGAAGATCGTCTCGAGGAGCTCCGATCGCCCTGAGCCGACGAGCCCGAACAGCCCGACGATCTCTCCTGGGGAGATGCGCAGCGAGATGCCGCGGAAGCAGGGCTGCCGGGTGAAGCCTTCGAGTTCCAGCGCGGGAGGGACCTCCCGGGTCTGGATCGTATGTTCTTCCCGCGGAGGCAGGTCGCGACCGACCATCGCGCGGACGATGGCGTCTGGAGGGACATCTGTGCGAGGGAACGTGCCGGCATACGAACCGTCCCGCAGGACCGTAATCCGGTCGCAGAGCCGGAAGACCTCAGGCAGCCTGTGGGAGACATAGAGCAGCGTCGTTCCGCGGGCCTTGAGCCTGTGGAGCACCGTGAACAGGTGCTCCGCCTCGGAATCGGTCAACGATGTCGTCGGCTCGTCCAGCACGAGAATGCGGCAGTCGAAGGCAAGCGCACGTGCCACCTGAAGGAGCTGGCGGTGAGCGGCGGAGAGTGATTCGGCGATGGCGTCCGGGTGGACGGCAAGGTGCAGTTCCTTGAGGAGGATGCGTGTACGCCGGCGCATCTCACCGTTGCGGAGCCGCCCGCCCGACGTGATTTCCCGTCCGGCAAAGATATTCCCCGCGACCGTGAGATTCGGGAAGCAGAGCATCTCCTGGTAGACCATCCCGACGCCACGTTCGAGCGCTTCTTTCGGAGAACCGAGGGACAGCCGCTCTCCGGCCCAGCGCAGCTCTCCCGAGTCGGGGCGCTGAATGCCGGCGAGAATCTTGAGGAGAGTGGACTTGCCTGCGCCGTTCTCCCCGACCAGTGCGTGAGCCTCGCCTTCACGCACCTCGAAGCTCACGCCGCGAAGGGCCTTCACGGCGCCGAAGGACTTCCGCACGTCACGGAACTCGAGTCCAGGCATCAGGAACGGAGCGACATGTTACTACGCGGGGAGGCTTCCCGCCGGGCTACGGACCGTCGCGCGCCGCGTGGTAGGCTACGCCCTTCGACTCGACGCGGTCGGATCGGACATATCCCGGAGCCGCTGCAAGATGGTGAGGACCCGCTGGCCGTTCGTCATACTGAGCTTGACCGTCATGTGGCAGGGTTTCACAGGTGCGCGCGTGAACGAGAGAGAGCAGCCATTGGAAAAGCCCGGTGTAGCGCGGCAGCCGTTCGGCCAAACGTCCGATGGCACACCGGTGGAGATGTTCGTGCTCACGAACCGCCAGGGCGTCCAGGTTCGGGCCATCACTTACGGCGGAATCATCACCTCGCTGCGAGTGCCGGACCGGGCGGGGACCATGGCAGACGTCGTCCATGGGTTCGACAGCATCGAGGGCTACCTGAAGGGGCATCCCTACTTTGGATCCATAGTCGGCCGATACGGCAATCGCATTGCCAGGGGGCAGTTCAGCCTTGGCGGGCAGACGTATACGCTCGCGGTGAACAACGGGCCGAACCATCTTCACGGCGGCCTCAAGGGGTTCGACAAAGCTGTCTGGCAGGGGGAGCCGCTGCCGAACGGGACGGGTGTTGCCTTCTCACGCACCAGCCCGGACGGGGAAGAGGGCTACCCTGGCAATCTGAAGGCGCGCGTCACCTACGCGCTCTCAGACGCAAATGAGCTCTCGATCGCGTATGAGGCGACGACTGACAAGCCGACCCCTGTGAACCTGACGCAGCACACGTACTTCAACCTGGCGGGGCACGACTCGGGAGACATTCTCGGGCATGAGCTGACGATCCACGCGGACCGCTACACGCCGGTGGACAGCACGCTGATTCCTACGGGGGAGCTGGCGCCTGTTGCCGGCACGCCCTTCGACTTCCGCAAGGGTGAGAGGGTCGGCGCACGAATCAACACTGCCCACGAACAGCTGAAGCATGCCGGCGGGTACGATCACAACTTCGTGCTCAACCGCACAGGCGACGGCCTGCGGCCGGCCGCCAGGCTTGTCGATCCGAAGAGCGGCCGCACGCTCGAGGTCTCGACGTCAGAGCCGGGCCTGCAGTTCTACTCGGGGAATTTTCTCGACGGCCGGCTCACCGGAAAAGGGGGCGTGGTGTACGCGCACCGCAGCGGACTCTGCCTCGAGACCCAGCACTATCCGGACTCACCGAACAAGCCGGGGTTCCCGTCGACAATCCTGAACCCGGGGGAGACCTATAGGACCAGTACCGTGTTCAGATTCGGCGTGAGGCCATAAATCTGCGGACTCACCACCTGCCGTGCACCTGGGTGCGGGTCCATCTCTGTGCCCGCCAGCAAGGAATCCGCTGCTGATAACGAAGCAAGCATGCAGGAGTCGCCGCCGCGCGCCGTGCTCTGGGATCTCGACGGTACGCTCGTGGACTCCGCCGAGCTCCACTGGGTGTCGTGGCGCGAGACCCTCGAGGCGGAGGGGGTTTCCATCACCTACCAGCAGTTCCTCGACAGCTTCGGACAGAAGAATGTGAGGATCCTTCCCGGCTGGCTTGGAGCGGCCGCGACCCCGGAGCGCATCCAGCGGATAGATCTGGCCAAGGAGGACGCCTATCGGCGGCTTGCCCTGCAGCACGGGCTCACGCCGCTTTCCGGTGCCGCCATGTGGGTGCGCCGCCTGCACGACGGCGGCTGGAAACAGGCGATTGCCTCGTCTGCCCCGCGGCGGAACATCGAAGTGATGCTGGACGCCATGGCCTTCGACATCCCGTTCGACGCCATCATCGGAGCGGAAGACGTCTCGTCTGGCAAGCCGGATCCGCAGGTGTTTCTCGCTGCGGCGGCACGTCTGGGAATACCACCGGATCGATGTGTTGTCGTCGAGGACGCGGCGGTCGGCGTCGAAGCGGCCCGTCGTGCCGGCATGCGGTGCATTGGTGTCGCCCGTACCGAGGCGCTCCCCGCGGACCTGGTCGTCAATGCACTTGCGGACCTGCCGGACGACGCGTTTGAACGTCTGCTGAGGAGGGGGGAGGGGTAGGGGGACAAACCAGCAAGGGAGAAGGGAGAAGGGAGAAGATGCTGAAGGTTCGGTGG
>Ga0183260_10000202_pt1 | contig 46844 bp, 47 predicted proteins | sample AntDrymUQ4972206_2_FD_129768 | JGI IMG/M metagenome (GOLD analysis project Ga0183260, IMG submission 129768) | Polar desert sand microbial communities from Dry Valleys, Antarctica - metaG UQ497 (22.06) (version 2) (version 2) | ecosystem: Environmental > Terrestrial > Soil > Desert | place... | reverse complement strand
TGGGCCGACGTCCTCCGCGGTGGGAAGAAGTGCTCCATTGGTCGGTATGGCGTCGTCGCCACCAGGCCGTAGCCAGACGCTGCCACTACAAGCGGAGAGGCGTGCTGCTAACATGAATTACAATTGTAGTACTAAGCCGAGTGAGGATGCCGCTTCCCGAAGGTCCTCGGGTACACTCGACTCGAACTCCACATCCTCCCCGGTCACCGGGTGCTGGAAGGCGAGGCGTTCTGCGTGCAGCCAGAGGCGTCGTCCGGGGATAGCCTCGCCGTAGAGCGGATCGGCGTAGACGGGGTGGCCGATGGCGCTCATGTGGATCCGGATCTGGTGGGTCCGGCCCGTCTCCAGCCGCACCAGGAGCATCGCGTGTCCCGCGCTTTCGCGCAACGTCTCGAAGTGCGTGACGGCGAGTTTCCCCACCCCGGCAGCCATGAGCGTTGGGTTGTCCGGGTCCCGGCCCACGGGCGAGTCCACCGTCCCGGTCACTGGCAGCCCCCCACCCACCACGACCGCCCGATAGACGCGCCGCACCCGCCGCGCCGACAGCATCTCCACAAGTCCAGAGTACGCCGGCCCGTTCTTCGCCACGACCATCAGCCCCGAGGTGTCACGGTCGAGGCGGTGGACGATGCCTGGCCGGTCGGGGTCGTTGCCACCCGAGATGCCCCGGCCGAGGAGTGCGTTCACCAGTGTGCCGGTGGGGTTGCCCGCACCGGGGTGGACGACGAGGCCGGCGGGTTTATCTACCACGATCAGGGACTCGTCCTCGAAGACTATCGGGACGGGGATCTCTTCCGCCTGAGGGGTCTCGTCCGGGATCTCTGCCTCCACGCGCTCACCGTCGCGCACCCGGTGGGAGGGCGAAGCTTCGCTTCCATCCACACGCAACGAGCCGTTCCGGATCAGACGTTGCGCCACGCTGCGGCTTATATCGAGACGTCTGGCGGCGAGACGGTCCAGGCGCTCTCCAGTCTCTTCTGGCGTAATCTCGAACTTTTCCACAGTGGTCTTGTGAATCTCCCGACGGCGCCTCGCGGGCGCAGCTACACTCGCAGCTTTGCGATGTGCGGTCTTAGAGCCTTCTCCAGCCGGATCATGTTGTCGATCATGGCATCCTGGATACCCGGCCAGCGGTCCTCATCGCGGAGGCCGCCCAACGTGGTCCTCGCGGCGATCCGGCAGCTTCGTCTGCCTTCAAGGCGTTCCCAATCAAGCTTCCCGCCAAAACTACTCTCGATGTCTTCCCTCGACGCGGCGAGGCTATCGAAGATAGCCTTGTTTTGCTCGTCCGTATCTTTGCCGCGATAAATGTAGAGTTCCGCCCGGGCCTCATGCTGGAGAACCACATAGTTGAAGCTGAGACCGCTCTTGCCGGTGCCCGCACTGATCCAACCGTCCCGGCTGGGCGAGATATTGGCGTGCAGCTTCGTCCTCCGCCTGGACCTCTCCAGCAACTCCGTCCAGAACCGGTGCTTTAGCTTGTGGCGATCGTCCCACTCCTTCTTGGTCTCGCCGATCTCCCGGCCCTCTTCACTCGGCCCGACGACCTGGGTCAACAACGCCTCCGGGGGCGAGTCAGATACTTTAATGGCCTCCATTTTGACCAGATAGAAAGAGACTAGAGAGAATTCGTTGAGCCAGGAGATGGTGTTCACGTGTTCTGGACGCGCCTCGGAGACTATCCAGATAGCTGTATTGGCGCCGATAGCGACCGCGTATGTCAGAAGCTTGCCCAGGTGGTCGTGGTTGCTCTTCTCCAGTTGGTTTTCGATCACTACCGGGTTGCCCGACTCGTCCTCCGCGACGAGGTCCACGCTGAAATCTCCCGCAGCACGCTCGCGTTCCGCTCCAGAAAGAGAGAGCCCCAGAGCGTCGCTGACCACGTCCATATTCTTCTCGAGCCACGTTGTGAAGTCGAGCGCCTCGTGCTTCCACACCTCGCGGAGCGGCACCCTTTGTATCTTCCCAATCATAAAGTACCTACCTGTGAGTACCAGATCTCCCTGAGCACGGTTAATAGAGCAAGCCTGAGAGCCAGTTTTTGATCTCCCCCAGCTCCGCTCCGCGAAAGAGGACGACTTTATCTCTGCCCGAAACTCCCCGGACGATCTCGACGCTCGAAGGGGCGACCCCGAAAAGCCCGGCCAGGAAGCCTTCTATCTCCGCGTTCGCCCGCCCATCCGTAGGCGGAGAGGAGATCCGGATCTTGAGCGCCGAGTCTCCGTACATTCCGTCCAGCGAAGTGTTTCTGGCCCGCGGCGAGACCCTGAGGTTCAGCAATGCTCCGTTCTTGCTCTCCCGGGCGAGCCCCTCAACCACGCCGGCGCAGGAAGCGGCTGGCCCGGGAGATACGGCCCTCCTCACCATTGCCGGAGGCGTCTTTCCTCTCGGCGTCCTCCCAAAACTCGTGGGAGCCACTATCCCGGGCCAGCGTAGCCTCGTCCTGTTCCGAGGTTTCCGGAGTTTCAGTTTCCGGAGCCTCGGCTTCCGGAGCTTCAGAGACCGGCTCCCCGGACGATGCGCTTTCTCCCAAAGCACCCTCCGCCGTCGAGGGCTCTACTTCGGGCTCCTCCACCTCGGGTTCGCTCTCGGGGGAGACCTCCGTCTCGGAGACCGGCTGGCTCTCCGGCTCCTGGTTGAACACCGGCTCTTCGGCGAGCGGAGCTTCCTCCTCTTCGAAGGGAGCCTCGTCGGCGGGCGGGCTCATGTCTATGCGTTGGGTCGCTTGATCTTCGGCCTCCTCGAACGGCTCGTGCTCCGCCGTCGAATCGTCCGCGGGCTCCTCGACCGGAAGCTCTTCCTGGACATCTCTGCTCTCAGCCTCGGCGGCCAGCCGGGCGGCGGCGATGGACTCCAGGTCCACGCGCTCGCGCAGCGAAGACTCGATCTCGCGGGCGGTCGCCACGTCGGCGCTATCCATGACCTCCATGTAGCTCTTGAGGAGGTGCCGAAAGTCCGAGGCGAAGAGCTGCTTGGCATTCCTCAGAGCATGGTAGGACTCCTGTACCCGCTCGACACGCTCCGCGGTATCGGCCAGCATGCGGTGGGAGCGGGCCTTCGCGTCGTTGATGGTGAGCTCCGCCTCCCGGTTCGCCGTCTGGCGTGCGCTCTCTGCCTCCCGATTGGCCGTCTGGCGCACGCTCTCGGCCTCCTGCGTGGCGGTCCGCCGCAGGTCGTTGGCCGCCTGCTCCGCGTGGACCAGCGCGGCCCGGATGGAACCCTCAAGCTCGTCGAACTGCTCCAGGCGCGAGCGCAGGCTCGAAGACTCCTCCCGCAGCCGCACGTTCTCCGAGTAGGTGCGCTCGAACTCGTCCGCCACCGCGTCCAGGAAGTCGTCCACCTGATTGGCGTCATAGCCGCGAAGGCTGTTCTTGAACTCCTTGCGGCGGATGTCAGTGGGTCGTATTGCCATGCTATATCACCCCGTCACAGGTCCGATGAAGTTTTCAATGATCACGTTGTTCAGCAGGCTCCGCGCGATCGAGAGCCCTATTATGGCAATTATCGGCGAGAGGTCCAGCCCGAACCCGCCAAGCCGCACCGGCGGGATGCGGCTCCGGATCGGCATCAGGATCGGGTCCGCCACCGCCCGCACCGCGTCGTAGACCGCCTGGAAGAAGGCACTCGACGGGTAGCCGGGGAGCCAGTTGATCACGATGTTCGCCAGGATGAACCCGAAGAGTATGTAGAAAGCATAGTCCACGATCCCTGATAGCAGTGCCGCCACCGAGAACCCGAAATATACCGCCTCCTGAACCAGGGCCATGTACATCACCTTCCCAATCCCCGCGCCTGCTCCGCTGCCGCCGCGATCCCATCGTAGACGGCGCCGACGAACCCGGCCTTCTCCATCGCCACGAAAGCCGCCGCCGTGGTGCCGCCCGGCGTCATCACCTCGTCGCGCACCTGGTGGGCGCTGCGCTCCTTGAGCAACACCGCCGTGCCCCCGATGGTTCCCACGACCAGCCTCTTGGCCACGTCCCGCGGGATACCTTCCCGCACGCCGGCCTGTATCAGGGAGTCGGCGAAGAGCGCCACGTAAGCCGGCCCGGAACCGTGCAGCGCCGTCGCCGCGTCGAAGAGTCGTTCCGGTAACTCCATCACGTCCCCGACGGAGCGGAAGATCTCCATGACCATCGGCAGCATCCCGCGCCCCGATTCGTTGGACGTCACCACCGCCGAGCCGAGCCCCACGGAAGCGCACACGTTGGGCATCACCCGCAGGACCGGCGTCCCATCGGGCAACCGCTGCTCGATGGCCGAGATGGGCACCCCGGCAGCCACGCTCGCAACAGCCTTCTGCGTGTCTTCCAATGCCGGCGCGACCTCATCCAGGACGGCCCCCACGTCCCACGGCTTCACGGCCATTATTAGGAGCTCGCTGTGTTCCGCGAGTTCGCGGTTGGAGGATGTGACCCAGACGCCGTGTTGCTCGGCGTAGGGGGCGAGGTATTCGGGGTGAACGTCGCTGGCGCCGAGCTCGAAGGAGTCGGCGCTGGCGAGCCGGACGAGGAGCGAGCCACCGATCTTGCCGGCCCCGATTATGCCTACCCTCGTCAAGTCCCCCCCACGGTACTTACGGGCCCTGCAGGATCAGAGCTGATTGAAGAAGGCTCTTTCGGCCAGCCGTTTGCGCTCCTCGGCGCTGACCTCGACGTTGCGCGGGGTCAGCAGGAATACGCGGTTGGCGACGGTCTGGATGTGGCCGTCGAGAGCGTAGGTGAGGCCCGAGCAGAAGTCCACCATCCTGCGCGACAGCTCGGCGTCCACGCTTTGGAGGTTCAGGATAACCGGCTGCTGGCGCTTGAAGCGGTCAGCGAGGGCCTGGGCGTCGTTGAAGCTGGCGGGCTCGACCACGCTCACGCGGGTCGGGCGCTGGTCCGGGACGGCGCGCAGGTGCGGCGGATTCTGTCCGCCGGAGTACCGCTCGTTCCGGTCAGGCCCCTCGCTGCCGAAGAGGTCCCCGAGGGAGGTCCCGAAGGCCGAGGAGCGTTCGGTGCGTCCTAGCCGCCGGACAGCGGGACCCACCTCCTCCTCAGACGAACCCTTGGCGTAAGAACCCTTGCCGTACAAGGCTTCCTCCTCCTCGTCCTCGTAATAATCGTCTTCCACGCCGAACCCGAACCACGCCGCGATCCGATCCATCCGATCCCTAACTCCCATCCTGCCTCCTCACGGGCCGTCACCCCCGATGATGGTCCGTCCTATCCTGACCAGAGTGGCCCCTTCTTCGATCGCCACAACGTAGTCGTTGCTCATGCCCATGGAGAGCTCCGAAAGCTCGAAATGGGGATCCCAACTTTCGCGTAGCCTATCACGGATCGCTCGGAGCTTCGTGAAAACATAGCGCACATTCTCCGCGCGTTCAACCGCCGGCGCAAGCGTCATGAAGCCCCGCACCCGTACCTGGCCCTCCGTGCCGGCGGCAGCCTCCAGGATGCGCTCGACCTCCCCCTCGGACACACCGTATTTGGACTCCTCGCCGCTGACGTTGACCTGGATCAGCGCATCTACTCCCCCTTCGGGAGCCCGGTTCCCGAGCTCCTCGACGAGCCGCACCGAGTCCACCGAGTGTATGAGCGAAACTCGCGGCACGACCTCACGGGCTTTGCGCCGCTGCAAGTGGCCGATGAAGTGCCACTCGAAGGTGTCCCCGAAAGCATCTTGCTTGGAGATGAGATCCTGCGCCCGGTTCTCTCCCAGAAGGTCCACGCCCGCCGCAGCGAGGGCCCGGGTCTGCTCCAGCGAGTAGTACTTGCTCGCCACGAGGACCCGCGCTTCATCCGGCCCGCGCCCACTCCGATCCAGGGCCGCGGCCACGTTGTCCCGCACGACCGCGAGGCGCTCCCGAACCCGTGCCTCCAGGTTCTCGTCGGTCATTTTCATACAGACGTGCGCGCCACGGCCGCCAGGTTCCGTCCCGTCAACGGTCCTTGCTTGCGGTGCGAGTAGAAAAGGTCGGGCCGGCAACCGCTGCACAACCCGAGGTCGTGGACCTCCTCGATCCCGGCCTCCGCGAGGCTGACCCGGATCGCCGCCGGCAGCGACAAATAACGCCCGGAGACCACGTCCTCACCGAACCGGCCGGCGAACGTCCGGGCCAGCTCTTCGGAGACTTCATAGCAGCAACCCCTTATGCAAGGCCCGATGTACGCCGTCAAGGACGACTCCTCCATCTCCCGCGCGGCTTTCGCGGCCACCCCGGCGAGTGTCCCGCGCCACCCGGAGTGGACCATGCCCACGCCCCGCTCCCCGACCAGCGCCACCGGCACGCAATCCGCCACGGCGACTACGAGCGAGAACCCGTACTGGCCGGTGACGAGCGCGTCGGCCTCACCGGCGAACCCGGCCCCGGATACGTGAACGACGCCGTCGCCCGCGACCTGCTTCACCCAGGCGGACGGGCGACCTTCCATCGCCTCCCGGATACGCTCCAGGTTCTCGGCCACCGCAGCCTCGCCGTCGCCGACGACCTTCGAGACGTTGAGGCTGTCGTAAGGAGGGTCCGAGACGCCTCCGAGACGGGTGAAGAACCAGACCTTCGCGCCAGGCGGCTCGGGTTCGGGAGAAAAGAAGACGGCGCCCCCGGCCGCGGTTCTTAACGCGGCCGGGGCGCCGTCGGTGCGAGGAAAGTCCTGACGCACGCCTTCTGTAAACGGCTACCGGCGCCTGAGGAAGGCCGGGATGTCGAGCACGTCGCCCTCCTGCGAAGAAGGAGCGGCGGCAACGTCATCCTCCTGAGAATCCGTGATGTTCCGCTCCGCGCGGCGCTCATTGGCAAGCCGCTGGTCGAAACCCGTGGCGATCACCGTCACGCTCACCCGATCTCCATAACTCTCGTCCACGACTGCCCCGAAGATCAGGTTCGCGTCCTGGTGGGCGGCGTTGTGGACGATCTCGGCAGCCTCGTTGACCTCGAAGAGTCCGAGGTCCTGCCCGCCGGTGATGTTCAGTATGATCCCGGTCGCACCCTCGATGCTCGCCTCCAGCAAGGGACTCGAGATAGCCTCCTTGGCCGCCTCAGACCCCCGACTCTCGCTGCTCGATTCCCCGATACCCATCAAAGCAGAGCCGGAGTTGGACATGATCGTGCGCACGTCCGCGAAGTCCAAATTGATGAGGCCGGGCACCGTAATGAGGTCCGTGATGCCCTGGACGCCCTTCCGCAGCACATCGTCGGCCATCTTGAAGGCGTCCATCATGGAGGTCCGTTTCTCGGCCACCTGCAACAGACGGTCGTTCGGGATGATGATGAGCGCGTCCACGTTCTCCTTAAGGCGCTTGATGCCCTCCTCTGCGTACGTCGAGCGCCGCCGGCCCTCGAAGGCGAACGGGCGGGTCACAACGCCCACCGTCAGCGCCCCGCCCTCGCGTGCGATCTTGGCGACCACCGGCGCGGCCCCCGTGCCCGTGCCGCCACCCTTGCCCGCCGTGACGAACACCATGTCCGCGCCCCGGATGGCCTCCTCGATCTCCGCCTTGTTCTCCTCGGCGGCCTCCATCCCGACCTTCGGGTCCGCGCCAGCCCCGAGGCCGCGCGTGAGCTTGTCCCCGATGTGGATCTTCTGGTCCGCGTCCGTCATCTGCAACGCCTGGGCGTCGGTGTTCACCGCGATGAACTCGACCCCTTGCAGGCCGGAGTTGATCATACGGTTCACGGCGTTGGTCCCACCCCCACCGATCCCCACGACCTTGATTACCGCTAAATAGTTCGTCCCCGCGTCCAACATAACTCCATAGCCCTCCGTCGCCCGCTCTCCCACTCCGACCCGGTTCATACGCCCCGGAACCAACTCTTGACCGCCGACACTATGCTACCAAAGCTGGTGATCCTTGCACCTTTACCTTTTGGTCTAAGGTCATTGTTTTCCGCCGAGAAGTATAGCAGACCTACAGCCGTCGCATACTGAGGTTTCTGTACAGGTTTAAGGTCGCCTTTCACCCGGCGAGGTATAGCGGTGCGGGCGCGCATCCCGAGTATGTCCTCAGCGAGCTCGGCCATACCGTCGAGCAGGGAGCCGCCGCCGGTGAGAACGACGCCACCAGGCAGCATGTTGAGGAGGCGTGCCTGATCCAGGGACTCGCGGGCGTACTCGAACACTTCCTGCGCGCGGTACTCCAGGATCTGGCTCATGAAATGCGCGTTGTAGTGACGGTCGTCGAGCTTCACGGCGGCCACGGAATCCACCGAATCCGAGAGCACGTTCCCGTAGCGCACCTTGAGTTCCTCGGCGGCGTCGAATGGCACCTTCAAGCCGTAGGCGAGGTCGGAGGAGAAGCTCTCTCCGCCGAGCGGTATCACGGAGGTGTGGGTCAGGGCGCCCTTCATGAAGGCGGCGATGTCGGTGGTGCCGCCGCCGATGTCCAGCAGGGCGACGCCGTCCTCGCGGTCGGACTCCAGCAGGCACGCCTCGGCGGAGGCCAGGGGCTCTAGCACCACCCGCGAGACCTCCACGCCGCAGTCCTCGACAGCGTAGAGCAGGTTCTGGATGCTTGAGACCGCTCCGCTCACGACGTGGGCCCGCATCGTCACCTTGCGGGCGGCGAGACCGACGGGCTGCTGGACGCCTTCGGAGCCGTCCAGAACGTAGCCGCGGGGGACCACGTGGATCACGCGCTCGTCCTCGTCCAGGGGGATCTGGCGCGCTTCCTGCTCCAGTTTCTTCACGAACCGATCCGTAACCTCGAGGTTCTTGGCGCGGTTGAGCAGCGTGACCTCTGTGTTGAAGGAAGAGATGTGGCCCCCGGCTATGCCCACGCAGACCGGCCCGCCGCGTACCCCACACGCCTCCAGAGCCTCGGCGATGGACTCCGCCGCCTGCTCCCGATCCACCACCACACCCCGCTTGAGCCCGTGGCTCGGCGCCTCGCCGACGGAGAGCACTTCAGCCCAGCCCCGCCGGCTATCCGCCCGGCCGGCGATGGCCACGATCTTGGTGGTGCCAACGTCTATTCCGTAGACCAGCGACTGAGCCATGAGCTAACCGACCCCGCTACTTTCCGAGCTGGAACCACGGAAGCCTTCGGTTTCCCCGGCCCCGACTACAACCCTTCCGGCGGAGCGAAGATCGAAGCGCAGAGCCGCGGGGTTCTGAGACATGATCCCCGGAAGGGACTTTGCCTGAGCCTCGCCGAGGCGCCCCGCGAAGATCACGGGGCGCCCCTCCACCGTAGCCTCGATACCGCCCGCGCCAACTCTGTCCACCGACTCCAGCGCGACCCCGTTGCTTTCAAGGACCCTCCCAGCCCTCAAAATTCCCTCCAACCGATCCTCGTCCAACTCGACCCGCTCCAGGCTCGCTCCCCCGAGCCCCGGAAGCTCCGTGCCGTCCGCCGCGAAGACCTTCCTCCGACCCTCTACTTCGGCGTCCAATACGGCAAGGCGTTCCTCAACCTCGACTGCAACTATACCCGAATCCCAATTTTTCCGCACCTCCACACTCTCAACCCAAAGGTTAGACTCTATTTTTCTCTCCAGCATCGCGATGTTCAGCGTGAGCAGGCTCGCGCGGTCCGGCACGGCTTCCCAGGCTTCAGATTCGGGGAACATACTGGCTCCCCGGACCTCGACTCCGGTAACGGGGTAGATCAAGTAGGAGATCATGTAGATGGCGGCGGCGGTGAGGGCGGCGACGGCCGCAGCGATGCAGAGCGAAGGCAGGATCTCTTTCGAAAAAACTCGCAAGGCTACAGCAGCGCCAGCAGTTCGTCGCCGACCACGGAGATGTCTCCGGCGCCCATCGTCAGCACGGTATCGTCCGGGGCGGAGATGTCGCGGAGCACGCCCGGGATGGAACTCTGCTCGGGAACGTAGTACACGTCCGGGTGTTCTCGAGTCTCGCAGATGGCGTCCACTATGAGCTTGCCGTTCACGCCGGGCTGGGGCATCTCTCCAGCGCCGTACACGTCGGTTATGAGGACGGCGTCGGCCGCCGTGAAGGCGCTACCAAACTCACGGTACATGCGACGGGTTCGCGAGTAGCGGTGCGGCTGGAACACGGCTATGACCCGTCCGTCGGAAGTCGCGCGGGCGACATCGAGCGTGGCGGATAGCTCCGTCGGGTGGTGGGCGTAGTCATCCACCACCCGGACGCCGGACCTCTCGCCCTTGATCTGGAAGCGCCGCCGCACGCCACCAAAGTCTTTCAGGCTCCTCGCGGCCTCGAGGGCGTCTCGGCTGAGCCAGCGGGCCACCGCCGCCGCGGCCAGGGAGTTGAGCGCGTTGTGCCGCCCGTGGACCCCGAGCTCTACCACGCCCCGCTCCCTCCCGTCCTCGACGAGCGTGTAAGAGTTGGAGGTCAGGATCTTCGCCCGCAAGTCCCCGGCGTGGATGCCATACGTCGTTACCGTGCAGGGTGACTGCTCTGCGAGCCGCAGACAGTTCTCGTCGTCCGCGCAGATGACCAGATGACCGGAAGGCGGCAGTGCGGCGACGAACTTCGAGAAGGTCTCCATCACGTCGTCGAGGGAGGAGTAGAAGTCCGGGTGATCGAACTCCACGTTAGTGACGACGGCGGCCTGGGGGCGGAGCTTCAGGAGCGAGCGATCGCTCTCGTCGGCTTCGGCCACGATCAGGTCTCCCCGGCCCTCGACCACGTTGCTGCCGATGTCGTTGAGCTCGCCCCCGATCAAGGCCGTAGGGTCCTCACCCAGGGCCTTGAGGACGTGGCTCGTCATGCTCGTGGTCGTAGTCTTGCCGTGCGTCCCGGCCACCGCCACGCTGCGCTTGTCCTCCAGGATGGAGGCCAGGGCCTCGGCGCGCGCGATCACGGGTATGGACCGCCGGTGGGACTCCAGCAGTTCCGGGTTGGTCTTCGGGATGGCCGTGGAGATCACGACCCGCTCCGCGTCCCCCACCTGCTCCGTCGAATGCCCGATGAATACCTGGATGCCCATCGTCTGAAGCCGGCGAGTGTACGGCGACTCCTTGAGGTCCGAGCCGGTGACGGTATGCCCCTGTTTCTTCAGGACCTCCGCTATGCCGCTCATGCCAGCGCCACCGATACCTATCATGTGGATTTTCATGCTGTGTCCTCCCGACCTTCGACGGCCGCGTTCAATAACCTTTGTGCTACGTCATCCGCCGCTTCCGGCGTCGCTAACTCCCTCATTCGACCGGCGAGCCTTTCCCGGCGCGCATCGTCTTCCAACAAGTCCTCGACGCGCCGGCGCAGGACCTCAGGGGTCACTTCAGAATTCGGGAGCAACTCCGCCGCGCCTTTCTCAGCGAAGTAGCGGGCGTTGTGGAGCTGATGATTCCCAGTGGCGTACGGGAAAGGAATCAGGACCGATGCCCTCCCCGCAGCCGCCACGTCGAACAGTGAGCCCGCCCCGGCCCGTGTGACCACGACCTCCGCCGCCGCCACGTAACGCCAGAGGTCGTCGGCGTACTCGAGTATCAGGTGTCGCGGGTTTTCAGTGGAGAGACGTGGAAAGTCCCGCCGGCCGGCGACCTGGACTACGGTGTACGGTGTCGTCTCCGGGAACGGCAGCGTCCCCCTGAATGCCTGTTGCGCGGCCATGTTTATCTTCAGGGCGCCGCCGCTGCCGCCGACGATGAGGACTACCGGCGGCACCAGGCCGAGGCCGCGCAGCGCGTCTTCTCGGGACGCCCCGAAGAACTCCCGGCGGGTGGGCATACCGACCCAGGCGGATCGTTTGAAGTGTCCCGCGGCGCCGGGGAAGGTAACGAGGACCTCCCTGGTAAAGCGACCGGCGAGACGGTTCACGCGGCCGGGGACGGAGTTCTGTTCGTGGAGGAAGGTAGGTACGCCGAGCGTCCGGGCGGCCGTGACGGCGGGTGCGCTCGCGTAGCCGCCGACCCCGAGGACGGCTGCAGGACCGAACTCGCGCATGATCCGGCGGCAGTGCGAGATGGCGCGCAAGAAGAGTGCGCCAGCCCGGACGCGGTCCACGGGTCCACCGGCCAGTCCTTTCAGGGGCAGGGAGTGGAGCGTGTATCCCCTCTGCGGGACCAGGTCCGCCTCTATCCCAGATGTCGCGCCGACGAACTCCACCACGGCCCCCTTCTCGCGCAGGCTATCCGCCACGCAGAGCGCGGGGATCGCGTGTCCCCCGGTCCCTCCGCCGGCGATCAAGATCCGCAGCGGCCCGTGGTTTGACTTCTCTGGCTCGCTCACTGTCCTCCGATATCCTGCACAGCATGCCCACGGCCGCGAAGCAGACCAGCATGCTCGACCCGCCGTAGCTGACGAACGGCAACGTCATGCCGGCCAGCGGGAGCACGCCCATCGCCGCCCCGATATTGAAGACGGCCTGGGTCGTGATCGTGGTGGTCAACCCCGCGGCTATGCAGCGTCCCAGGACTGTTGGGGCCTGCAACGAGATCCTCAACCCCGCAAGCGCCAGGAAAACGAAGGCGGCGATCACCAGCACCATCCCGAGCAGCCCGAGCTCCTCGCCGACGAGAGCGAAGATCATATCCGTCTCCAACGCCGGGACGTAAGTCCCTTCCGCACCGGCGCCGGCGCCGGCGCCGAACCAGTCTCCCGACTGTATGGCCGTCATGGACTGTACCACCTGGTAGCCAGAGCCCTGAGAGACTGACCACGGGTCGAGAAACATCATGAACCTCTCCCGCCGATACGGGGCAAGCAACATCACGATGAACAGCACCGCGACTACACCTCCCCCGGCTAGTACCAGGTCCCGGGTTCGGACCTCCGACGCCCAGAGCACCCCCACCACCCCTGCCAGGATCATGACGGAGGTGCCGAAGTCCGGCTCCAAGACCACGAGCCCGAAGAGCAGACCGATAGCAGCCAGAAGACCTAGCGGGAGACCGGAGCCGGGGCGCAGCCGAGCCACCCACAGGCTTGCGATCACGACGGCCGCGATCTTGGCGAGTTCCGCAGGCTGGAACCAGAAGAAGCCAAGGTCGAACCACCTCCGAGAACCGTCGATCTTCACCCCGATTCCAGGGATCAACACAAGGATCAGGCAGGCAAGCACGACCACAAATAGAGCGGGCCCGAACTTCCGCCAGGCCGTGTAACGAATGCGGCTCGCTACGAAAAACGCTGCCACCCCGAGTACCACGTGGCTGATACGTCCCGTTAACAAGCACGTTTCGCATTCTCGATAGGTCGCCGAATACACCATGACGAGCCCCAGCAGCGAGAGCCCGAGGGCGACCATGAAGAGATAGGTTCGCAAGGTCGCCAACCCGGGTCACCCCCGTCCCTCTGAGACACGGCCGGAGATGAACTCCCCGGACACGTAACGGGCGAAGGCCCGCCCTCGCTCCTCGTAGCCCGAGAACTGGTCGAAGCTGGCGCACCCCGGCGAGAGCAACATCACGTCTCCTGGCCGCGCCATATCCTCCGCCTCCTCCACAGCCTCCACGAGCCCAGAAGCGACACTCACAGGTCCGCCCCACCCCTCACGCAGGTAGTCGAAGATCCTGGGTCCAGCCTCGCCCTGGCAGACGACGGCCCGGCACCGGTCGAGAAGCGGGAGCACCTCCGAGAAATCGGTGTGCTTCTCGGAGCCGCCCAGGATCAGGACCACAGGCCGCTCGAAGCTCCCCAGCGCCGCCGCGACGGCCGCCGGATTGGTCGCCTTGGAGTCATCCACGAACAACACCCCACCACGCTCCGCGACGATCTCCATCCTGTGCGGCCGGAGCCGGTATCCGAGCAGACCCGCCCGAATCTCCCTCAGACCCGCGCCCATCCTCTCCGACGCCGCCGCCGCGAAGAGTACGTTCTCGTGATTGTGCGTCCCGGCGAAGCGGAGCTCGTCCTCGCCGCATATCGCCTCACCTCGGAGGAAGAGGCGCCCGTCCCACACCCCCGTCTCGCCAGCCCCGATCGCCAGGGTCTCAGCGGAGAGCCCGCCCACCGCCTCCCGGCCGACGGGGTCCGCCGCGCTCACGAGCGCCAGATCCTCGGGCCCCTGCCCCCCGAAGACGCGCAGCTTGTCCGCGACGTATTCGTCGAAGGAGGCGTGCCAGTTGAGGTGGTCCGGACGCGCGTTCAGGAGGGCCGCGACCTCGAAACCGGGGGCGTTCATGTAGTGGAGCTGGAAAGAAGAAACTTCCAGTATCAATAGTCCTGCCCGCTGGACCTCTTCCAGGCAACCGGTGAGGGCGCGCCAGGAGTTTCCGGCGACGGCGTGCAGGATACCGGACTCCTCCAGGATCGTCCGGATCATGTCCACCACCGTCGTCTTGCCGTTGGTCCCGGTAACGGCGACCGTCCGCACGCCCGGCCCCAGCAGTTCCAGCCCGAGGGCCACCTCAGATAGCACCGGAACTCCTCGTGTCTCGGCGGCCGTCAGGACCGCATCCCGCGGACGGATGCCGGGGCTGACGACCACCCTCTCGACGTTCTCCAGAACCTCCGGCCCGACTCCGAGACGGCCTTCGACGCCGAGTTCCACCAGGGTTTCGCGCAGCGCCTCGGAGTCGTTGGCGTCGGCGGCGATCACGAGCTCTCCGCGGTCGAGGAGGGCGCGGGTGGCCGCGACCCCGGATTCTCCCAGCCCGTAGATCAGGGTAGACACGAAAGCCTCAGACCGCGTTATAGAGGAGGAGGTAATAGAGGAAGAAGCCCGCCGCCGAGAAGGCCGCCTGCACGATCCAGAATCGAACCACGATCTTGTTCTCCTCCCAGCCGGAGAGCTCGAAGTGGTGGTGGATCGGGGCCATCTTGAACACCCGGCGCCGCGTCGCCTTGAAGAAGCCGTACTGGATAATGACCGAGAGGGCTTCTATCACGAAAAGACCCCCGATCACCGGTAGCAGCATCTCCGTCTTGGTGAGCACCGCCGCCGCACCCAGCACGCCCCCGATAGCCAGAGATCCCGTATCCCCCATGAACACCTGAGCAGGATGGGCGTTGTACCAGAGGAAACCGATGATAGCCCCGACCATCGCCCCGCAGATGATCGCCACGTCGTACTGGCGCTCCAGGAACGCTATGGCCGTGTACGCCGTGAGGGCGATGGCCCCCGTCCCCGCCGCCAGCCCGTCCAGCCCGTCGGTGAGGTTGACGGCGTTGGTGACACCGGCGAGCACCAGCAGCAAGAAGACGCTGAAAAGGGTTATCCCGATGATCCCAGGCCCGAGCACCAGGTTCCGGTCGAGCCCAGGCACGATCACGTTCTGCGTCACGCCCACGTAGCGCAGCGCCAGAACGTCGGCCAGCACGACCGCCCCGGCGAGAAGCACGAACTTGTACTTCACGCTCAATCCTTCGCTGCGCCTCTTGGAGATCTTCTGCCAGTCGTCGTAGAGTCCGATGCCGGCCGTCACCGCCACCAGAAGCAACGTCGCGACGGTCGGCCAGTTGAACCGCGCCACCACCACGAGCGCCGCCAGGAGCCCCATCAGCATAACCACCCCGCCCATCGTAGGGGTTCCGGCTTTGATCAGGTGCGTCTGAGGCCCCTCTTCCCGCACGAACTGGCCGAACTTGCGCGTCTGCAAGAACTCTATGAACTTCGACCCCAGCGCCACCGTCACCAGGAACGCTATCGCCGCCGCCAGCACAACGCTAAACAAGAGCTAGACTTTCTCTCAACTTACGGGTCAAACGGTCTAAACCTACCCCTCGCGAACCCTTGACCACAACATAATCTCCGGCCCTCAAGTGCTCGCCGAGCCCCTCCGCCGCGGCCTCCGAGCTCTCGAAGAGGATGGCCTCCTCGGGGAAGGCTTCCGCGTACCAGCGGGCCTCGTCTCCGACGCAGACGAGCAGGTCCGCGCCGAGCTCGGCGGCCAGCCGTCCGGCCTCGCGGTGGTATTCGCGTGCCGCCGGGCCGAGCTCGAACATGCCGCCGAGCACGGCGACGAAGCGGCGTTGTTGGCGGAAGGCCTGATCCGCCCCGTAGCGCAACACGGCCGCGACGGCGGCGGGAGAGGCGTTATAGGAATCGTCGTAGACCACGATATCGTCTCTGAGACGATGGATCTCGCCGCGCAGACCCGTGCGCCGCAGGCGGGCGAGACCCCTGGCGCTCGTGTCCAGGTCGAGGCCGAGAGCGAGGGCTCCACCCAGCGCCGCCAGGAGCGGCTGGACCAGGTGCGTCCCGAACACCGGACAACGAACCTCGGCCGAGCGGCCTCCGAAATGCGCGACGAAATGCAGTCCTTCCTCGCTGTCCTCGACATCTGATGCCCACAGGTCAGCGTCATCCGCGCCCTCGCGGCTGAAGGTTATACGCTGCCCGAGCTCTCTCCCCGGGCCGCTGGCCGCCTCCGGTACGCCCAGCGGGTACACGAATGCTCCCTCTTCGGAAAGCGCGAGCGCCAGTTCGCCCTTCGTAGCGGCGAGTCCTTCTAGGCTTCCGAAAGACTCCAGATGCTTCGGGGCGATGGCGGTCAGGACGCCGACCCCCGGAGGGGCTATGCCGCACAGATGCTCGATGTCTCCCGAGTGGGTAGCGCCCATCTCCAGAACAAGGACCTCGGTGCGCTCGTCCGCCGCCAGCACCGTGAGCGGAAGCCCGATCTCATTGTTGAAATTGCCTTCCGTGGCCGAGACCTTTTTTCCGGCCGCGCGGAGGATGGCCGCCAGAGCGTCCTTGGTCGTGGTCTTCCCGACACTGCCGGTGATGCCGACGATGGCGGTGGCCGCGGCGCCATCTCCGTCTTCCCGCATCAGGCTCCAGCGGGCCAGCCGCTGCAAAGCGTCCAGCGGATCTTCCACGACGAGCGTGGGCCCGGCGAGCAGCCGGTCGGCAACGGTCGCGACCGCGCCGCGCGAGTCGGCTTCGGGCGCGAAGTCCGCACCGTCCGTCTGTCCTCGAAGGGCAAAAAAGAGATCCCCCTCCCGCACGCGCCGGGAGTCCACGGCCGCGCCCCGAACGACCGCGCCAGCATCGGCGTTCGCAAGTTCACCGCCGACGGCGCGGGCTATCCGTGAGAGCGAGGCGGATCTCATCGAGCCTCGTCTTCGGGTGTCCGGCGATCTGGCGGGACGTTGAAGTAACCCAGGGTGAAGCCCATCACGTCGTGGAAGGCCGGAGCGGCAGCGACTTCGCCCCAGTAGGTTTTGCCGGGATCGTCCACCGCTATCAGGGCCACGTACTCGGGGTCCGTAGCCGGGGCGAAGCCAATAAAGGAGGCCACGTACTCGTCGCCGTAGGTGCCGGTTTCGGGGTCCACCGTCTGCGAGGTGCCGGTCTTGCCGCCCACCGAATAACCGGGGATCTGGGCTTCGTAACCCGATCCTTCCTCGACTACGCCTTGTAACATCCCGCGTACTATATCCGAGGTCTTTTCGCTTATCACCCTGGGTCCGGCAGGCTCCGGCCCGTCACGCTCCACCACGTGGGGCATGATCCTCTGCCCGCCGTTGGCGATCGCGGCGTACCCCGAGACAAGCTGAAGAGGCGTAACGGAGAGGCCCTGTCCGATGGGGATGTTGCCGATGGAGGAGCCGCTCCAATCCTCGTAGGCGGGAACGACCCCCGGATTCTCGCCCCAAAGGTCCACGCCGGTCGGCTTGCCAAACCCGAAGCGGCGGATGTATTCGTCGAGCTTCGGGCCTCCCAGAGCCTGCGCCACCTGTATCGCCCCGACGTTGCTCGACTCCCGCAAGATGTCCGCTGGCTTCATTACCTTCGTTTCATGCGGCTGGGAGTCATGGATCATCCGATCCGCGACCATCATATGATCCGGGACGACATACGTGCTCTCAGGCGTGACGGCTCCCTCCTCCAGCGCCGAAGCGACAGTGAAAGCCTTGAACGTGGACCCTGGCTCGTAGGGATCGGTGAGTACGCGATCCCTCTGGGATTCGGCGGAGGCTTCTCCAAAACGGTTGTTGTCGTAGCTTGGCACGTTGGCGAGGGCCACTACCGCCCCGTTATCCACGCGCATCACTATCCCGATGGCGCTTTCGGTTTTGTTTTTTTCCACGCTTTCGACCAGCGCCTTTTCCAGCTCTTGCTGGACCGCGACATCCAGGGTAAGCGTCACGTCCTCTCCGCTCTTCAAGCTCTTGTCGTAGCGCTCTTCCACCCCGCCGAACGCCTCATCGTAGTCTCCCAGGTGACCCGTCAACTGGCTCGCGAGCGTTCCGTCCGGGTACACTCGTACGGCGTCAGGGGTCACCGAGATCCCGTCCAGGCCGAGAGCCCAGATGTCATCCGCCGTCCGGGGATCCACACCCGAAGCGACGACGCTGTATCCAGAAGGCTGGCCGTCGGGGCCGCGCTTCGACAGCAGGGCTTCTATCTTGTCCGCGGTTTGATCCGTCTCGGGACCGATGACGCCCGCCAGCGCATCAGCAGCCTCCGAGGGCTCCTGTATCTGATATGGGGTGGCGATCACACGCACGGTATCGTGGCTGGTCGCGAGCTTCCGTCCGTCCGCGCTCAGGATGTCGCCGCGTCCCCGAGCCGTAGCCTCCGATGCCTCGGCGCTCTGCTCGGCGGCGAACGCGAGATCCCCCCTTCCGTCCGAGACGCTCAGGTGCGCCGCTCGTGCACCAAGCAGGAGACCCACGAGCGCAACCGCGGCGATCACCAGCCGCACCCGCCCCCGTCCGACCGTCCGGGGCGGGGTTCCCGAAGTCGAGGCAGCCCGTCCCGATCCGCGACGGCGCGCCTGACGGTTGCGGGGAAGCTGGACGACCCGGCCACCGGAGCCCTTGCGAGCGCGCCCGCTGGTGCTGCGAGCGGGCGCGCCACGGCCGCCACTAGTCGTGGTCCGGTTCCGAGGGGCGCTCCCGCCGCGGGTTCCGCGAGCGGAGCGATCCCGCGCCGTGCTATTGGGGGTTCTCCTTTTTCTTCTCTCCCCCACTTTGCCTGCCATCCTCCCTGTTATTGCTATAAACCTTCAGGTCCGCACCCTCGGGGTCCCGCATCTTCAACTCCTCGCGGGCGAGAGGACGAATCCTGCCGGGGCTCGAAAGCTCCGCGACCCGCACCTCGAGTTCCTCTCGCTCGGCCGCGACGCGGGCGTTGAGTTCTTCCAACTCCGCCACCCGGTCACCGAGTCCGGCGGACACCGTGTGCAGATAGACGCTCCCCAGCATCAACAGCACCGGCACCACCACCAGCATCACGAACCCTCTCTGTTCCCTCCTCCTCCGGCGAGGCGACGGACGAGACGTGGGCCGTTTCGAGGGCCGCGTGGAGGGACCGGGTCCGGTCTCCCGGACCCGGCGCCCTCGCTGCGGCGCGGCCATCAGCGATCATCCCGTCCGGCATCTGGTGGCTCGGAAGTCCTTATCGCCACCCTGAGCCGCGCGGAGGCGCTCCGGGGGTTCTCCTCGATCTCCTGCTCCGAAGGACGCCGAATGGCGCCGCGGCGGAACACGGGCTGCGCGCCGCACACGCAGACCGGCAGCTCCGGCGGGCAGACGCAGCGTCCTTCCCGATCAAAGATGAAGCGCTTTACGACGCGATCCTCACCGGAGTGAAAGGTTATCGCGACCAACCTCCCGCCCGGCGCCAGGAGCCTCTCCGCCGCCTCCAGCGCCCGTCGAAGACCGCCTACCTCATCATTGACGTGGACGCGCACAGCCTGGAACACGCGCTTGGCCGGGTTACCGCCCCGCTCCACCCAACCGACTGCCGCCCTCACGGCGTCCGCGAGGTCCAGAGTCGTCGAGAGCGGCCGGCGGCGTGAGATCTCACGCGCCACCCGCCGTGCCTCGCCCCGAGGCACGTCCCCGTACCCAGAGAGCACCAATGACAACTCGCGCTCGTCCACCGAATTCAGAAAGTCCGCGGCGGAGATCCCGGAGTCCGGATCCATCCTCATGTCCAGCGGACCTTCCCTGATGTAGCTGAAACCTCGCCCGGACTCGTCCACCTGATAGCTCGACAGCCCTAGATCGAAGAGGATCGCGTCCACACGCTCGCCCTCCTCGACCATCTCCCACAGCACCTCATCATAGGCGCCCGGCCTGAAGGTAAATCGCTCGTCCCGGATCTCCGCCGCACGGCGCGCGGCGTCGGGGTCGCGGTCAATGCCGACGAGTGTTCCTTCGGGACCGAGTCCATCGAGAATCCGCCGGGCGTGTCCCCCACCACCGAAAGTGGCGTCCACGACTACGTCCGCCTCCGCCAGAGCAAGCGCCGCGACAGCCTCCTCCAGCATCACGGGCAAATGGGAAGCGGTCATCACCCGCCGAACTCCCGGCCGGCAAACTCTTCCACTATCTCCGCGAACATTTCGTCCGCACCTTCCACGTAGCGGTCCCACTCGTCGGTACTCCAGATCTCCAGCCTATCGTCAACTCCCGCGAGGGTCACATCTCTGTCCAGCCCCGCGTACCGTGCCAGCTTCGTCGGGATCAAAACCCGCCCCTGGCGGTCGAGCGTCGCCTCGAAGGCCATCGAGAAGAACATCCGCGAGAGCTGCCGTCCTTTCGCGGAGAGGTCGGCGTTCGCCTTGATGTTCGCCTTGAACGCCGCCCACTCGTCCGGCGGGAAAGCGAACAGACACCGATCCACGCCCTTCGTGACCACGATTCCACCCTCGAAGTAGGACCGGAGCCGGGAGGGGAGAGTCAGCCGCCCTTTCTCATCCAGGGTGTGCTCATACTCGCCTAAAAGAGCCAGGGCCTCTTCCTCCCACTACACTCCACTTTGCCCCACGACTTCGGAAATTCTTGCATACCTGACAAAAAACCGCAATCTGAGGGGTCCCTGAGACGCCAAGAAGACACAATCAGGCCCATCTAGCGTACCTATACCCTCCTACCCAGGATATAGGGGCCCTACAGCAATCGGGGCAAAGAAGCCGAAGTAGCGATTTTGCTCGGGGCTGAGTTCGTAGACAAGGCACGGAAAATGTGGAGTATTTGAGCGAGTTGACCCAACATGTTGGGCATTGGGAAAATAAGAAAGGCAGTCGCTGGCAAGAACCAGTACTCTTGCCAGTTACGCGTGGCTCAGGAAGGGGGTGGGCCCACCAGGACTCGAACCTGGGACCGTCCGATTATGAGTCGGATGCTCTAACCGACTGAGCTATGGGCCCTGTGGATTCCGGATCGCGCCTCGCGCCGGGTTAGCTCCCCCGGCTGGACTCGAACCAGCAACCCTCTGATTAACAGTCAGATGCTCTGCCAATTGAGCTACAGGGGAACGCTACCAGAGATTATACGGTCGAAGAGCGCTGGCTTCAAGATTCGGTGGCTACGGCGCGCAGGGCATCCTTGAGCAGCGACGTTTCGGACTGGATGCGATCTTTCTCGTCATAATCGAGGGTCTGGCGTTTGGCGCGCTCGCGGCTCAGTATGCTGACCCGGATCCAGGCCTCCCGAATGGCGACTTCCGAAGGGTACAGCTTTTCACCGGCGGACGAGAGGGCGCCGATCTGATCCATCAGAGGACGGGCGCGCTCGTCGGCGATCAGAGAGTCCAGGTCTGTCCCGGCATGCTCCTGTAATAGAGAGAAGATCCGGGCCTGGTCATCGTTCCCAAAGTCCCTGGAGCGCAAAGTTAGCGGCTCGGGCAGAGAGTGAATTTCAAGTCCCGTCTTCATGGGCTGCTCGGTGAGATCCGGACGGGTCAGGCAGAGTGCCAGCAAATCACGGCCCGCCTGATGGAGAGGATCCCCTGACGTCGCGTTGCGCGCGGCACCAGCCACAGGAGAAGATCGGCGTTCCTGCAGCGTCGCCGGATTGACACCGAGTGCTTCGCTTGCAAGCCGGACGGCGTCCCGATGGAAGACAGGGTCTTCGATCTCTGTTATGAGGTCCCGGATCTCCGACACGATTCGGGCTCGCTCCGCAGTATCTGCGCCGCGGGCGCGCTCGGTTTTGCGGCGAAATACGTACTCGAACGCTGATGCCGCATCGGAGAGCAGCTCTTTGAACTCTTCGGCAGAGTGTTCGAGGAGCCAGTCCGCAGGATCTTCTGTCAACCGCAGTACGCGGAGATCCAGCTTCAACTCGGCGGCAGCCGCAGCGGCCCTTTCTATGGCCTTCTCCCCCGCTGCATCCGGGTCGAACAGGACGTGGATTCTGTCCGCATAGCCGCTCAGAGTTCTCAGGTGAGCCGGCGTGGTCGCCGTGCCGAGGGTGGCGACGGCGTTTCGTATGCCGGCCTGGTAGAGCATCAGCACGTCCGTATATCCCTCGACCACGAGCGCGGATCGCTCCTTGCGGATAGCCTCCGTGACCTGCGGGAACCCATACAGAAGGTCGCGCTTGGCGAAGATCTCGGTCTCCGGAGAGTTCAGGTACTTCGGATGGTCATCGCCCAGCGCGCGGGCCCCGAAACCCACGATCCTGCCGCGCCGGTCGGAGATGGGAAAAGTGATCCTTCCAGAGAACCTCTCCCCGCCCCGGGCCGATATCAGCCCGGCCGCGTCGAGAATCGGCCGGTCGAGATTCAAATTCCGAGCAGCCCCCACAAAGCCCGAGCTACCATGCGGCGGAGCGTATCCAATGCGAAATTCTTCTATAGTAGAATCTTGCAATCTGCGGCTTTTCAGGTACTTTTGCGCCTGCCGGGCTTCTGGGGAATCGGATTTGAGCAGGTACTTGTGGTAGTAGACGGTGGCGGCCGCGAGAGCTTTGTGGATCATGCGGCGGCGCTGATTGCGTTCCCTGGCGGCTCGGGCGTCGGCCGGGGAGCCTTCGAACTCCAGTTCCACGCCGGAGCGTTCGGCGAGATGGGAGACTGCCTCCGAGAACGAGAGGGACTTGAGTTCCATGACGAGTTTGATCGCGTCCCCTCCCCGCTGGCATCCGAAGCAATAGTAGAAGCCGCGATCCGGGGTGACGCTGAAAGAAGGGGTCTTCTCGGAGTGATCCGGATACGGGCACAGTCCGGCGAAGCGGGCGCCCTGGCGCCGAAGAGCGGTGAACTCCGATGCGGCCTCGACTATGTTGGCCGTATTTCGTACTTCCTCTATGCTCCGATGCGAGATCCTCACGCGCTGTCGGCTCCTCTTCGACCTCTGTACAAAGATTCTTCCAGCCTATCGTAGTCGTTCCGGGGCTAATGTTACTCTAGGCGGGATGGGAAACGCTGACGAATTCGCGCGCGCGCCGGGTACGGGATACGCGGACCTGCCGCCGGGGGTGGGCTTCGAGCCCAAAGACGAACCCTTGCGCCGGGACATCAATCTCCTCGGCCGGGTTCTGGGTCAGGTGCTCATAGAACAGGAAGGCGAGGCTCTCTTCGACGCGGAAGAGGAAGTGCGGCTCCTCTGCAAGCGTTTACGCTTCGAGTACGACGTGGAACTCGACCGGCGCCTGAACACAAGATAGAGAGCATGGACGCGACGGAAATCTCCGACATCGTGCGGGCGTTCTCGGTCTATTTCCAGCTCGTCAACATCGCCGAGCGTTATCATCGCGTGCGCCGGCGGCGCCAGTACGAATCGTCTCCAGACAATCCTCCGCAACGAGCTTCGTTGGGGAGCGCGTTGCTCCGGCTGAAAGAAGAAGGCGCGGGGGTCGCTCTGCGGCGGGCGCTCGGGCGCATGAACCTGAGCCTCGTGCTGACCGCGCACCCGACGGAAGCCATGAGGCGCAGCGTCCGTCAAAAGCACGTCGAGATCGCCGGGATACTCGAATCGCTGGACTCGCGGGTGCTCTCGTGGCGGGAGCGCCGCCGGCTCGAAGAGCGCCTGTACGAGGAGATCACGCTCCTCTGGCAGACCGACGAGCTTCGCGTCCGCCGCCCGGAGGTCGAGGAAGAGATCCGGCGCACCCTGCTCTACTTCGAGAACCCCCTGATCTCGGCCACCCTCGACGTGTATCGGGAGTTCGAGGATGAGTTGGCCCGACATTTCCCGGACGATCCGCCGGAGCTCGGGCGGGTGCTGGAGTTTGGCTCCTGGGTCGGCAGAGATCAAGACGGCAACCCATTCGTAAAGTCGGAGACGTTAAGCGCCGCGCTCGGGCTGCACCGCGAGTTGATATTGGAGCGGCACCTGGACTCGGTGATCGCGCTGACGGAGCGCATGAGCCAGTCCACGAAACTTGTCCCGGCCTCGGAAGAGATCCAACGCTCCGTGGAGAGCGACGAGAAGCTCCTGTCCGAGACCGCCGGCCGCTATGAAGACGTCTTCCAGAACGAAATCTACCGCCGCAAGCTCATGCTGATGGCGGAACGGCTGCGTTGCACCTTGCGGAAGCCGGGGTCCCAGGCGGCGTATGACGGGGCGGCGGAGTTCGAGGAGGATCTGCTCCTCATCCACCGGAGCCTCGTCCGTCACGGAGGACGGAGAATCGCGGACGGCGCCCTGCGCGACTGCATCCGTCAGGTGGAGGTGTTTGGTTTCCACCTGGCGAAGTTGGACGTGCGGCAGGAGAGCTCCCGCGTGGTCGAAGCCGTAGCAGAGCTCGTCAGACAAGCCACCGGGGAGGATCTTCACCCGCTGGATGAAAAGGGCCGCGCGGCACTGCTACGACGCTTGCTCGTGGACCCGGCGCTGGACCTCTCCCACTCAGGCGATCTGTCAGACGAGACGCGAGAGGTTCTGGCGACCTTCGAGCAGGTCCGTCAGGCGAAGGAGGAGTTCTCGGAGCCGCCGGTCGAGAACTTCGTGTTGAGCATGGCCCACAACGCCAGCGACGTTCTATCCGTCCAGCTACTCGCGCGGCAGTCGGGTCTGCTGGAGGTGGACGAGCATGGCATGTGTACCGCCAACCACCTGCGGGTGACGCCGCTCTTCGAGACCATCGCCGACCTCGACCGGGCGCCGGGGGTGTTGAACGGGCTGTTGGAGGATCCCTTCTATCGTTTCTCGCTGGAGAAGAGCGGCGATTTACAGGAGATCATGCTCAGCTACAGCGATTCGGGGAAGGACGCCGGATATGTGACGAGCAACTGGGCTCTGTACCGGGCGCAGGGTTCGCTCGCGGCGGTGGCCCGCGAGCACGGGGTCGAGATACGGCTCTTTCACGGCCGCGGGGGTACCGCGGGCCGGGGCGGCGGCCCGAGCTACGAGGCGATCATGGCCCAACCTCCCGGCACGCTGGGCGGGAGCATCCGGATAACCGAGCAAGGCGAGGTCATTTCGTTCAAGTACAGCATGCATGGCCTCGCCCGCCGCAACCTCGATACGGTACTCGCGGCGATCCTCGAAGGCAGCGTGGAGGAAGATTCCAGGCAACCGGACTCATGCTGGATCGAGGCCATGCACGAGCTATCCGAGACGGCGCGGAATGCGTATCGCGGACTGGTCTACGAGGACGAGGACTTCCTGAAGTTCTTCTCCGAAGCCACGCCCATCCGCGAACTCTCGCTGCTGAACATGGGGAGCCGGCCCGCCCGCCGCTCCCAGACCCCGGACGTGGAGAGCCTGCGGGCCATCCCCTGGGTCTTCGCCTGGACCCAGAACCGCCGCCTCCTTCCCTCCTGGTACGGGGCGGGAACGGCCCTCTCGCGCTACGCGCAAGACCCCGAACGACTCGCCACGCTGCGGGAGATGTACCGGGGGTGGCCGACCTTCAGGACGCTAGTGGACTTCATGCAGATGACCCTCGCCAAGAGCGACATGCGGATAGCGGAGACCTACACGGCCCTGCTGCCGGATACGGAGGCGCGGGACCGTTTGTGGACCCGGATCTCCGCAGAGCACGACTCGTGTGTGGACGCCGTGCTCCGGATCACCGGCCACCGCAACCTGCTGGACAACAGCCCCGTCCTCCAGAGGTCCATACGCCTGCGCAACCCATACGTGGACCCACTCTCCTACGTCCAGGTGAGCCTGCTGCGCCGGCTCCGCGCCCTCCCGGAAGACTCTTTGGAGAGGGACCGCGTGCTGAACACCCTACTCCTCACCATCTCCGGCATCTCGTCCGGGATGCTAAACACTGGATGAATAGCCTACCTGGGAGCAGTAGCTTCCAGCAAACGCACCAAGAGCTCGAGGCACTCAACTTCCATCCGAGCTTCATAATGCGCAACTTCAGCCTGTATCTTCTTCTCCGAAAGATCTGAGCGCCGAGGCGTGTCCAGAATGCCCTCCAAATAGATAGTCATGCTACGCTCGTTCTTCGCCTCCAGTAGAGTTTCGGCGTTTGCTATTTTCGCGCTTCTCTCATACGCTGCTATAGCCTCGTTGGCTTCCACAAGTTGACCGCGTGTGATCGCCAGCTGCTTATAGGCTTGATTTATGCGTTTGGCTAGATCCTCTGGCTCTAGCGTAGCTCTTGTTGTCCCCATACGCCTCCAGTTCCTTGGTGAGGTTGGCGGATGATCCTCGACTTTCACCCTGACCTTCGAGGAGACTCTATCCGACTTTTTCGGATGATCCATCGCCTGCCGAGATTTCTTCCTTCCCCAGTCTTCTGGTAATGGAGGCGGGTGATGTTTGGCCTTTGAAGGAGCCGTCTTAGAATCTTTGGAAATATATGTAGTCTGTCGAGAAACCTCAACCGACTTCTTCGGGGGCTGTTGAATCTGTCCGCGCAGTGCTTTTAGCTCTCGCTCTACCTTCTCCGCCTCCTGACGAGCCTGCGCCCAATCTGAGCTAGCTGCGTCACGGGCCGCGCTACCCGTACCTCTGTCCTGCATGGAGCGTGCGCTTGCGAGAGCCCGCCTCCTCAAAATCATGAGTCGTGCTCCGTCCAGTGTCCTTCAGCCCTCTCCACGCTTCTTGCGCTCCTCCCAGCATCTCCATGTTGACTATTGGGGCGCAGGCCCTCAATAACCTGGGGACGCTACCCCGGCAGGAGCAATAGAATTTACGCGAATATTTCGCCGCGGGGCATGAAAAGCCGGCGATAGGTAGCGAGGGCGTAGCGATCCGTCATGCCGGCGACGAAGTCCACGGTTTCGGTGATGGGGTCCGGGTCGGTCTTCGTTCGCTCTTCGGGATGCGCCAGATAGTATTCGAAAAGCGCCGCGACCACGCCTCCAGCCTTCTGGTTCTCGCGCGAGCGCGGACTGCCGTAGACGTGCTCGAAGAGCCAGGTCCGTAGCTCCATCAGAGCTTCGTACACGCTCGCCGAGAGGGTTATCTCTCCCTTCTGTGCAGACGAAGAGATCATGTCCCGCACCAGCCGGTCTATCCTGACGCTCATCTTCTCGCCCAGCACCGCGAGCGGTTCCGCCGGCAAATCCTCCCACGAGATGGCGCCGGCCCGCAGCGCGTCGTCCACGTCGTGGTTGACGTAGGCGATCCGGTCGGCGACCCGCACGATCTCCGCTTCCCGAGTGGAAGGATAACCCTTCCCTGAATGGTTCAATATCCCATCTCTCACCTCTAGTGTGAGGTTCAGTCCCTGGCCCTCTTTCTCCAGATGATCCACGACGCGCAGGGAGTGTTCGTTGTGGCGGAAGCCGCGGCCGTGTTCGGCGAGGGCGCGGGACAGAGCTTCTTCTCCGGTATGGCCGAATGGAGTGTGGCCGAGATCGTGGCCGAGGGCTATGGCCTCGGCGAGGTCTTCGTTGAGGTCGAGGGCGCGGGCTATGGTGCGGGAGATCTGCATCATCTCCAGCGTGTGGGTCAGGCGGGTGCGGAAGTGGTCGCCGTCCGGGGAGATGAAGACCTGCGTCTTGTGCATGAGCCGCCGGAACGCCTTGGCGTGGATGATGCGGTCGCGGTCGCGCTGGAAGGGGGTGCGAACACCGTCGGGCTCCTCGGGCCTGACGCGGCCGGCGCTCTCGCGACACGCCCAGCCGTTTGCGGGGACGCTCACGCGGGACGCCGCGCGCCGAGGGTAGACGGGTCGAGCAGCAGGTTGCCGGGGGCGTGGGCGAGGACATGAGAGCGGACCACCCGGCGCACGCTCTCGCCGAGTATCTCGTCCGTGGGAACGTCGCGGATGGGGTTCCGGATAAGGGTCCGCAGACGGTCAAGGACCTCCGGCGGAATCGGGAAGGTATCCGCGCTCTCCATCCGGCATTCGGCGCAGAGCACGCCGCCCAGGTTCGGGGCGAAGTAGAGTTGCCCCTCCGTCTCCTCCAGGGCGACGTCACAACCCATGCAGGCGTCGAGTTGCGGAGCGTAGCCAGCCAGGATAGAGAGCTTCAGGCTAAAGGCCGCCTCGACCGCCCCAAAACCGGCGTCTCGACTTTCCAGTGAGTCGAGGCCGTGGAAGATCAGGTTGAAGACCCTCCGGTCGGCCTCGTCGCCGCCCGAGAGGGCGCGCACGGTCCTGACCATCCCGGCGGCGGCCTCGAAGCGGGCGAGGCTCTCGCGGACGCCGTGGAAACTCCGGAGGACCTCGGCCTGGGTCACGGTGTGCAGGGTACGCCCCTGGTAGGCGACGAAGTCCACGCACGAGAGGGGTTCGAGGCGGGCCCCGAAGCGGGATCTGGTGCGCCGGATGCCTTTGGCGATGGCCGAGACCAGCCCAGCGTCCCGGGTGTAGAGATCTAGGATACGGTCGGCCTCGCCGTAGCGGATGGACCGGAGGACTATGCCCTTACTCTTGTAGACCGCCATTCTCCGCCTCTTCCATTATGGAGACGCTGGCGCTCATGCCGAGCCGGGAGGCGCCAGCGTTCACCATCTCCATGGCGTCCTCCAGGTTCCTTATGCCGCCGGAAGCCTTCACGGCCAATCCCTCCGGCGCTTCTTTCCTCAGCAGGGAGACGGCCCGCGGGGTCGCGCCCATCGGCGCGAAACCCGTCGAGGTCTTTACGAAGTCCGCGCCGCTGGAGGCCACGATCTGGACCGCCAGCCGCTTCATCTCGTCCGTGAGGTAAGCCGTCTCGATTATGACCTTGACCACGGCGTCGTTGAGACCGTTGTTCATGGCGACGACACCCACCTCCTGGGTGACGCTGGAGAGCTCCTCGGCCACGTAGGAGAAGTCCCCGGAGAGGAACCGGGAGACGTTCATTACCACGTCGAGCTCCGACGCGCCCCCGGAGATGGCGTCCCGCACCGCCGCGACCTTGACGGCAACCGCGTCATTGCCGAAAGGGAAGGACACTACGGTCGCCACCTTCACGTCCGTCCCGCGCAACTCCCTGGCGGCGAGCCGCACGTAGCACGGCGGGATGCACACCGCCGCGAAGTGGTGCCGCGCCGCCTCTTCACAAATGCGCCGGACGTCCTTATCCGTGGCATCGGGCTTCAGCAGGGTGTGGTCCACCATCTTCGCAAACTCCCGCACCCTCATGCCCAACTACCGCCGTCCTTCCCGCGCATCGCCGCCTCCGTACCAGGTCTCGCCCGGACGTCTTCCCTATTATAGTCCCAGCCGCTCCAGAAACTTTGGGTCGCTCCGCCATCCCGGTGTAACCTTCACTTTGAGGTCGAGGTAGATCCGGGTTCCCAGTAATCGCTCCACGTCGCGGCGGGCTTCCGTGCCGATGCGTTTGATGGTCTTTCCGCCTTTCCCCAGCACGATCATGCGTTGGGTGGAACGTTCCACGTGGATGACGGCGTAGACGACGGTCACTTTCTCCTTGCGCTCGACCTCCTCGATCTCCACGGCTACGGCGTGCGGGACTTCGTCTCTGAGCGCGTTCAGCGCCTTCTCCCGCACGTACTCGGCGAGGATCAGGGTCTCCGGGTAGTCCGTAACCGCGTCGTCAGGGAAGTACTGGGGGCCGGGCGGCAGCATCCCCGCCACCTCGTCCATCAGCGGCTCGACGTTCAGGCCGTCCGTCGCGCTCAGGAGAAAGACGTCATTCCAGTCCGCCAGTTCCCGAACAGACTCCACGATGGGCAGCGCGTCGTCGCGCCGGGGCAGGAGGTCCACCTTGTTCACGCAGGCGATGGCGGGCGTGTCGGTCTTCGTCACGAGCCCGGCGACGTACCGGTCGCCCCGGCCAATCTCGGCGGCCTGCGAAGCATCGAGGAGGAAGAGGATGATGTCTGACTCCGAGAGGCTGTCGAGGACCTGCTGCTGCATCCGGGCGCGCAGGGTGTCGCGGGGTTTCTGGGAACCGGGCGTGTCCACGAAGACCGCCTGATAACCGGGACCGTTACGCACGCCGCGCACGGGACCCCGCGTTGTCTGTGGCCGGGGCGAGGTGATCGAAACCTTCTTCCCCACCAGCCGGTTGACGAGGGTGGACTTCCCCACGTTCGGCCTTCCAACGACCGCGACGAAGCCGCTCCGCAGGCCGTTTTCCCTGGCACCGCCGAGCATCGCGCCGCTCACAGGTGCTCCGGACCGAAGGAGTGAGGGAGCATTTCCTCGAACGGGTAATGGCGGACGCCGGAGGGCTCCGCAGGGTCCTCGACGACGACCTCCTTGCAACCGAACTCGCGCAGGAACTGGCGGCAGGCTCCGCACGGAAAGCACGGCGCGGCGTTCGGGCTGGCGACGGCGACGAGCTGGATCTCCCGGTCCTCCGGATCGGCGAGTGCCATCGCGACAGCGGCGCTGCGTTCGGCGCAGATGCCGAGCCCGTAGGATGCGTTCTCGACGTTGCACCCGGCGTGCAGCGCGCCTTTCGCGGTCAGTATGGCGGCGCCTACGCGGAAGCCGCTGTAAGGCGCGTAGGCGTTCCGGGCCGCTTTTCGGGCGGCATCCATTACGGTTGCGGAGTCCACGTCCGCTCCTTTCACGCGAGCTGGAAGACAGCGACGGTCACGAGGGTGCCGATCACGGCCCCCACTGCTACCTCGTAGACACCGTGAGCCCCGCTCTCGACGCGGCTCTGGCAGACGAGCAGGGCCATAAGGAGCGTCACCAGAGAGATGAGCCCCCCGTAGCGCGCACCGGCGGCGAGGAAGCTGGCCGCGACCCACCCGGCGAAGGAGACCGCCGCGTGGCCCGAGGGCATCCCGCCGTAGAACGAGTTGGGGGAGCGCGTGAGCGCCTTGCCGAGCAAGACCAGGATCGTCACGAGCGCAAGCGATACAAGGGTCAGATGTCCCGGCCAGCGGCGGATGCTCTCCAGCGTCTCCAGCGAGAGCGGCCCCAGGTCGTCGGCCAGGATCAGGTACCCCACCAGCACCGCCCCGATACTCGACACCAGCACCGCGCCGGCGGATACGTCCTTCGCCAGCTTCGCCAGCGGATGATAGTCCTCTGTCACCAGATCCACGGCGAACTCCAGCGCCGTGTTGAGCATCTCCGTCACGAACACGAGCATTATTGTCAGGAGCAGGGCCGCAAGCTCCAGCGGGCTCACACCGACGAGCAGGCTCGCGACCAGCACGAGCGCCGCCACGACGGTGTGGATGCGCATGTTGCGCTGGGTGCGCACGGCGTAGACGATACCCCGGTAGGCGTGCTCGAAGCTGCGGGCAACGCCCTGCCGGCCCTTCACAGGCTTCGGTATCTCCTTACCTTTCCCGGCCACGCGCTTTCTCCATCACGGTCTCCTGGACGCTAAACATCTCGCTGCCCTCGAAGTCCTCGCCGTGATCCATGCCCGTCAGGTGCAGCGTCCCGTGTACTACGAGTTCCTCGATTTCCATATCCAGGCTCGCGCACGAGGGGCAGATCACGACCTCCCCCACCATCTCCCCGTACGGCCCGTCCATCTCGAAACTCAACACGTCCGTGGGATCGTCCTTCCCGCGGAACTCGCGGTTCAGTTTCCGTATCTCCCGCGGCCCGACCAGCGCCACCGACATCTCACCCACGCGCGCGAGGTCGAAGCTCCGTTCGGCGAGCGCCGCCGCACACAGTTCGGTAGCGCGTTCGGGTGTCAGGCCACCGTGGTCCACCTCGTCGAGTACCTCCACGGCGAAGGACTGAGGAATGCCGCGCGGCCTCAGTTCGCGGTTCCGGCCGGTTTGGCTTTGCCGGCTTTCTTGGACTTTTCGGGTTTGCCCGAAGATTTGCCTTCGGGAGCGTCCGGGTACTCGATGCGCGGCCCCAGGAAGCCGATAAGCGCCTCGCGGATGGCCTCTCCAACCTCGTGGATCTCGCGCATGGTCAGCTCGCAATCGTCGAACTGTCCGTCCTCGATCTTGCTGCGGATCGTGTCGGCGATGATGTCCTCCACGCGCTTGGGGGTCGGCTTGGCGAGGGACTTGACCGTCGCCTCTACCGAGTCGGCGACCATCACGATGCCTGCCTCCTTGCTCTTCGGACGGCCGCTGGAGTAGCGGAAGTCCGACTCCCTCACGGTCTCGCCGTCCAGGGCGTTCTCAAGAGCCTTGCGGTAGAAGTACTCGATGCGGGTCGTGCCGTGATGCTGGGCGATGATCTCCAGGATCTCCTGCGGCAAACCCCAGGCGTGTCCTATCTCCAGGCCATCCTTCACGTGCCGCTTGATGATACGAGCCGAGAGTGCCGGCGAGAGGGTGTTGTGGGGGTTGACCTGCCCGATCTGGTTCTCCACGAAGTACGCCGGGTGCTCCAGCTTGCCGACGTCGTGGTAGTAGGCCCCGACGCGGGCGAGCAGCGCGTCGGCTCGGATGCGCTCGGCAGCGTACTCGGAGAGGTTGCCGACCTGCATGGAGTGGGTGAAGGTGCCCGGCGCTTTCTGGAGGAGCTTGTGAAGCAACTCGTTGCTCGGATTGGAGAGTTCCAGCAACTTCATAGGCGTCAGGATGTTGAAGGCATTCTCAAGGAGCGGGAGTAGCACCATCGCGAGCATCAGGGAGAGCACGCCGTTGCCCAGGCCGAGCACGCCCTGCCACAGGGCATCCGTGAAGCTGGTGCCCCCGATCAGACCGACCGCGAACGTCACGGCTCCCGTGACCATCGCTATGAAGAACCCGGCCTTCAACAGCTTCTGTTGCGAGTTGGCCCGGATCACGGTGTAGATGGCGAAGCCCGCGCCGAGGAGGAGCGAAGAGGTCAGCAGGAAGTCGTTGCCGGCTATGATCCCGACGTTGACGCTCGTGACCACCACCATAAGGAACATCAGCCGCGGCCCGAGGAGCATGGTCCCGATGATAGAGAGACCCGCCAGAGGCGTCAGGTAAGGGTTGAAGTTGAGCTCGATAAAGAACCGCGCCAGCGCCGTGAACAGGATCATCAGCGACGCCGCGAGGGTTATGCGGATTGCGGCCTTGGTTTTCAGCACCCGGCGCCCGAAACGCTCCAGGAAGTACCAGGCTATCCCCATCTCGGTCGCCACCACGAGCCCGACGCCGAACAGCGCCATCAAGGGGTTGATGGCGTACGCCACATCCCCCCGTTCGATTATCCCCTGGGCGATGCTCCTTTCTAGCTGGGTTTGGGCCCCTATACCGATCAGGGCCGTCAAAGCCAGCCAGGTGATGGCCGTGAGCACGACGAAGAGCCGCACTTTCGGCAGCCGTTCCAGCCACACCCGCAGGCGCTCGAAGCGGGTGGGCGGGCGGTGGAACTCGTCCACCCGCTTGCCCAACTCTACATCCGGGGTCTTTCTTCCTAGCTTCATCGGCGGCTCCGCTCTCCCTAGCCCTCGGCGGGTTCCTGGGCTTCTTCCTGAACCCCTTCGTAGGCGTCCACTATGCGCATGACGAGGTCGCTGCGCACGATGTCGTCGCGCTGCAACCCGACGAAGGAAACGCCCTCGACGCCGGTAAGCGTGCGCCGCGCGTCCTCAAGGCCGCTCAGGCGGCCCTTCGGGAGGTCCACCTGCGTGATGTCCCCTGTGACGACCATCTTGGAGCCGAAGCCCAGGCGCGTCAGGAACATCTTCATCTGCTGAGGGGTGGTGTTCTGGGCTTCATCCAGGATGATAAAAGCGTCGTTCAAGGTCCGGCCTCTCATGAACGCGAGCGGGGCGATCTCGATTATACCGCGCTCCAGATGCGCCTGGAACCTGGCAGGGTCCACCATCTCGTAGAGCGCATCGTAGAGCGGCCGGAAATAAGGGTCCACCTTCGCCATCATGTCCCCCGGCAGGAAGCCCAGCGACTCCCCGGCCTCCACCGCCGGGCGGGTCAGGATGATCCTCGTGACTTCTCCCCTGTTGAGAGCGTCAACGGCCAGGGCCACGGCGAGGTAAGTCTTGCCGGTGCCCGCGGGCCCGATGCCGAATACGACCTGGCTCTGGCGGATGGCGTCGGTGTAAGCCTTCTGGTTGCGGGTCTTCGGCGCGACGCGGCGGCCCCGGTGGGTGAGGATCATGTCCCCCAGCACCTCCCGGCCTCCGCGGGCGCCCATGCGATAGAGCCGCTCGGCCGTCTCCGACGTCGGGTTGTCGCCGTCCTCGGCGAGCCCGACGAGCCCGTTGAAGACGGCCTCGGCCCGGTCCACGGCCTCCTCGGTCCCGCGCAGGGAGATCTCGTTCCCCCGCACGATCACCTCGCACTCGACCAGCTCCTCGACGCGCCGCAGCACGGCGTCTCGCTCCCCGAAGACCTCAAGCATCCGAACCGGCGGGATGACGATCCTGGCTTCCACCCAATTGCCCGTAGTAGTGTCCGTCGTTGCTCCTTTTCTTGTGGGTTTCAGGTATCAGGCTTCAGCCGTCAGATTTTCCTGATACCTGAAGCCTTCCTCTCATTGCAGCCTGTTCCGTACCAGGGCGGCGAGCTCGCGGCCCTCCGCCCGGCCTTCGGCCAGCGCCGTGGCCCGGCCCATGGCGGCTCCCATGTCCTTCATGCCGGAGGCGCCCGTATCCGCTATCGCCCGATCCACGATCTCCTCTAACTCCTCCGGCGAGAGCGGGGCCGGCAGGTAGTGGCGCACGATCTCAGCCTCCCCGGACTCGGATTCCGCCTTCTCCTGGCGTCCGGCCTTGCGGAATGCCTCGGCGGACTCCTCGCGCTGCTTGAGTTGCCGCCGCAGCACGACCTGTTCCTCGTCATCCGAGAGGGACCTGCCAGCCTCTATTTCACCGTTCTTGAGCGCGGCGGTCAGCATCCGAAGGGTCCCCAGACGATCCCGGTCACGCTCGCGCATGGCGGTTTTCGTGTCCTGCTGAATCCGCTCCACGATGCTCACGGCATCCCCAGCTTCTTACCGCCAATAACGTGAAGGTGGAGGTGGAAGATCTCCTGTCCCGCGTCCGAACCGTTGTTGACCCGCACGGCATATCCACCCTCCGTGACACCGAGCTTCCCCGCCACCTCGCTCGACACCTCGAAGAGACGCTTGGTCACGGCGTCCGGCAACGACCCTACCTCCTCCAGGTTGGCGACGTGCTGTTTGGGTATGACGAGCACGTGTACCGGCGCTCGCCCGTTTATGTCCTCGAACGCCAGCACCTCGTCGTCTTCGTACACCACCTTGGAGTCCAGTTCCTTGCGGACTATCTTGCAGAATATGCAGTCTTTTTCGTCCATCTCTTCCCTCTCCGTTTTGCTACCCGTCAAGTATGCTCCACCGCTGTTTCCAGCGCCGCCCGTGCCCGCGCCACGGCCACCACGCCGGCGGTCTCGCTGCGGAGCCGGTAAGGACCGAGCTGCGCGAGCATGAGCCCGCTCTCTTCGGCCATCGTAACCTCATCTTCGCTCCATCCACCCTCCGGCCCGACGAAAAGGCTCACCATCTCAGGCCCCACGGCCTCCTCCAGCCGGGGCAGCCCCTCGCCGTTGTGCAGCAAGACACTGTCCCCGCCCACTTCCCGCGCCGCCTCGGAGAATGACGCGGGCTCCCCCACCTCAGGCACGCGGAGTCGCAGGGATTGGCGCGCCGCCGCCTCGGCCACCCGCCTCCACCGCTCCACCTTACCGGTCCCCTCATCTAGCCGGACGACGCCCCGATCCGTCGTCAGGGGGACTATTCGGTCAACCCCGATCTCCGTCGCTTTCTCCACCACGAGGTCCATGTGCCGACCCTTCGGCACGGCCTGGTAGAGAACTACCTGGGAACGGCTCTGATCCGGCACGGCCAACTCTTCCAAAACTACAGCCTCGTGCCCACCACGCAGCTCGGCCACGTACAGCCGTTGGCCGGAGTCCACGACCTCGAAGACGTCTCCGCTCCTGGCCCGCAGGACCTTGAGCACATGATGGGCTTCATCCGATGGAAGGTCGAAGGCGCCGCCGGGTTCCACGGCGAAGTCCAGGAAGATACGCGTGATCGAGGTGCGCGAGATACCGGCTCCTATCTGAAGACGCCCCTGAGCCGGTCGAAGAACGATCCGCCGGTCCCGTTGTACGTCTCCTGGCCGCTGGCCGCCTCGAACCGCTCCAGAAGCTCCCGCTGCTCCCCGGATAGCCGCGTCGGCACCAGCACGTCCACGACCACCTTGAGGTCCCCGCGCCCCCGGCGCCTCAATCTCGGCATCCCCTCTCCCCGCAGCCGCAGCGTGGCGCCCGGCTGGGTCCCCGGTTCGATCCTCACCTCCGCCGCGCCGTTGAGTGTCGGGATCTCCCGATCCGTGCCCAGAGCCGCTTCCACGAAGTTAACCCTCAACCGATGCACGAGGTCTTCCCCGTCGCGCATGAGGTTTTCGTCCTCACTAACCCTTATGGTTACGTACAGATCTCCCGGAGGCGCGCCGGTCTCTCCGGCATGCCCGGCGCCCCCGATGCGAAGACGCATGCCGTCCTCGATGCCGGCGGGTATGCGCAGGTTGCGCTTCTCCACCTCCGAGATCCGTCCGCTCCCCCGGCAATTGTCGCAATACACGTCGATGATACTGCCTCGTCCGCCGCACGTGGAGCAGGGCTGCGTGCTAACCATCTGGCCCAGGATGCTCTCCCGCACCGTCCGCACGGCCCCGGCGCCACCGCACGTTCCGCACATGTGAGACTCCGTCCCCCCCACCCCGTCGCAGACCGCGCAGTTCTTGACGATCTGGACGTTGACCTCACGCTCCGCCCCGAAAGCCGCCTCCCGGAGCGAAACCTCGACTTCAACATCAACGTCGCCGCCGCGGCTGGGTCCCCGGGCGCCGGTGCCGAAGAACGAAGAACCGAATGAGGAGCGGTCGCCGAAGAACGCCTCGAAGATGTCCTCGAAGCCACCGAACGGATCTCCGCCGCCGGGGTATCCGCCCGCTCCGCCGCCTCGTGGAACCTGATGTCCGTAGGTGTCGTAGGCGCGGCGGGAGTCGGGGTTGGAGAGGACCTCGTAGGCTTCGGTAAGCTCCTTGAAACGTTCCTCGGCGTTCGGGTCCTCGGGGTTGGCGTCAGGGTGGTGGGAGCGGGCGAGGCGGCGGTAGGACTTTTTGATCTCCGCCTCCGACGCTTCCCGGGACAGCCCGAGGACTTCGTAGTAGTCGCGCTTCGTCGCCATACCTAGAAGCTGGTGCTCAAGCGGTCGGTCAGGGCCGCCGCCGCCGAGCGAACCGTGGTGATGGCGGCGTCGTAGTCCATACGCTTGGGCCCGATGAGGCTGACCACACCGTATGGACGCTCACGGTGGCTGTAGGCGGCGGCGACGAGGCTCGTGCCCGCAAGGTTGTAGAAGCCGCTCTCTACGCCGATGGAGACCACGACCCCGCTGCTCGACACCGAGCGCGCCAGGGCGTCGCCCATCAGGCGCAGCAGCCAGCGGCGGCGCTCGAAAACTTCGATCACGGCTACCAGGCTCGACGGATCCAGGTCGTCCAGGCGGGCCAGCAAGGCCGATACCCCCTGCACGAACACCCCGCGCTCCGACGCCCGGCTCAATACCTGAACCGCCTCCAAAACCGCCCCGACGACCAGCGGGCTGTGGTCCGAAAGCGCCCTGCCGGCGGTCGCCAGCTCCAGGTCAGTCCCGAGCGACCTTCTGCCGAGCCAGTCGTTCAGAGAGGCGAACAGCTCGCGGATCTCATCCTCCTCGACGGGGGCCGGCAGCGTCACGGTGGTGCTGGAAGACGCCCCGCTCTCCATCGAGACGACGAGCAGGAGCACGTCCTCCCGCAGGCGCAGGCAGTCCGCGCGGGCCAGGGAGTCGCCGAGCGCGCTCGGCCCGGCGACCACAGCCAGGAGGCGTGTGACCTCGCTCATCCCCTCCGAGACGCCCCGCAACAATTCGTCCACGTTGCCGGTGTCCTCCGGCGCCTCGAACCGGGGTCTCTCCACGGGCTCGCCGGCCATCAGGGCGTCCACGTAGTAACGGTAGCCCGCGTCGGTGGGCACCCGTCCGGCGGAGGTATGCGGGTGGGTCAGGAGCCCGCGCGTCTCCAGGTCGGCCAGCTCCGCCCGGATGGTCGAGCTGCTCGCGTCCACAGCACTCGCCAGGGCGTGACTGCCCACCGGGGCGCCGGTGGAGATGTACAGCTCCAGCGTCTTCTGGAATATCTCGCGTTGCCGTTCAGACAGCGTCATAACGCCCTGATTTTACCATGATGGGCTGTGTTTCCAGCCTGGGAAGGCTCAGATGCGGAGGGCCGCGAGGAAGGCTTCCTGCGGGATCTCCACGCGCCCGACCTGCTTCATGCGGCGTTTGCCGGCCTTCTGCTGCTCCAGGAGCTTGCGCTTGCGGGTAATGTCGCCGCCGTAGCATTTGGCGGTCACGTCCTTGCGGTAGGCCCGCACCGTCTCGCGGGCGATGACCCGTTTACCGACGGCCGCCTGCACCGGAACCTCGAAGTTCTGGCGCGGGATGAGCTCCTTCAATTTCTCCACCAGGGCCCGGCCGCGAGCGTAGGACTTGTCCCGGTGGGCGATGATCGAGAGCGCGTCCACAGGCTCCCCGGAGACCAGAACCTCGACCTTCACGAGGTCCGCCGGCTCGTATTGCTTGCGCTCGTAGTCGTAGGAGGCGTAGCCGCGGGTGCGGCTCTTCAGGGCGTCGAAGAAGTCCGTTATGACCTCGGCCAGCGGCATGTCGTAGGTGAGCTGCACCCGCCGGGTCGAGAGATACTCCATCCCGATCGATACGCCGCGCTTCTCGTGGCACAGGCCCATCACGGCGCCAACGTAGTCGTTGGGCGCGATGATCGTAGCGCGCACCATCGGCTCCCGGATCTCCTGAAACGATTCCGGCAGGTCGCTGGGGTTGGTGATCTCACGAGTTTCTCCATCCGCCTCGACCTCGTACCTCACGCTGGGGGAAGAGGCGATCAGGTCCAGTCCAAACTCCCGCTCCAGCCGCTCCTGCACTATCTCCATGTGCAGCAACCCCAGGAACCCGCACCGGAACCCGAACCCCATCCGCGAATTCTCCGGCTCGAAGAACAGCGAAGAGTCGTTGAGCTGGAGCTTGGACAGCGCGTCCCGCAGCCTCTCGAAATCGTCGCCCTCCGTCGGATAGAGCCCGGAGAAGACCGTCGGCAATACCTGCGTATACCCAGGCAACGGCTCCTCTGCTGGATCTTCCACCCTCGTCACGGTATCGCCAACGCGCAGAGCCTCGATGTCCTTGAGGCCGGCGATGACGTACCCGACTTCGCCGGTCCCGAGAAAGGGCAGCGCCGTGGGCTTCGGCGAGTAGCATCCGACCTCCAGCAGCTCGAAATCCTCGTCCGATCCCATCGCCCTCACCCTGTCGCCCTTCTTCAGCTCACCGTCGAACAGGCGGGCCAGCGAAACGACGCCACGGTAAGGGTCGTAGTACGAGTCGAATATGAGACCCCGCGTCTCCTTGTGCTCAGTCTCCGGTGCGGGGACGCGGTCCACGATGGCGTCGAGGACTTCGGTGACGCCCTCGCCGGTCTTGGCGGAGATCTTGAGTATGCTCTCCTCGTCCACGCCCAGGAGCTCGACCAGTTCCTCCGTCACGGCGGGAACGTCGGCTATGGGGAGGTCTATCTTGTTGAGGACCGGGATGATCTCCAGGTCGTGCTCCATCGCCAGGTACAGGTTGGCGAGCGTCTGGGCCTGGATGCCCTGGCTCGCGTCCACGATCAGGAGCGCCCCCTCGCACGCCGCTATGGCGCGCGAAACCTCGTAGGCGAAGTCAACGTGACCCGGCGTGTCTATGAGGTTCAGGTTCAGAGGACCATCGGGGCGGTTGTAGATCAGCCGGACGGCCTGAGCCTTGATAGTGATGCCCCGCTCGCGCTCGATGTCCATGGTGTCCAAGATCTGGGCCATCCGCTCCCTTTCGGGGACGGCGTCCGTCAGGTCCAGCATGCGGTCGGCGAGGGTGCTCTTGCCGTGGTCTATATGCGCGATAATGCAGAAGTTGCGTGTGCGTTCGATGCTTTCCACCCGTGGATTCTAACACCTTTGCCCCTTTGTTCCCGATGTGTTACATTCTTCAGGTTGATTTTTGGCAGAGCAGAGGAGCAATAAGCGTGCCCGCCCCATCCAAACGAGACAAGCAGAGCATCAAGCGCAACGAACAGAACAAGACCGTGAGGACCCGCCTCAAGAACCTCTCCAGGAACTTCTACCGGGCGATTGATGCCGGTGACACGGAGACAGCCCGCGAGTTCAGGGATCAGTCCCAGAAAGCATACGACGCGGCAGCCGGCAAGGGGACCATCCACCCCAACAAGGCTTCCCGCAAGGTCGCCCGCCTCGACAAGGCGCTCGCTGGCGCTTCCGAAAGCTAGCTCCAGACTAACCCGAAGCCTCGGATAGATTCATCACGGCGAGTTCCATCTGGAGCTCGTCCCCGAGGTCGCTTCCGCCCTTCAATCCACTCTCCAGCATTAGAACGGACTCCAGAGCCCGCTCGGTCTCTTCCTCGGTGATTTTGCGCCCCTGATCTTCGAGCTTGCGGGCGACGAACGGTGGGATCTTGAGTTCGCTCGCCACCTGGCTCCGGCCAGCGCCGTCCTCGAACATGGCACGGGCGCGGGCGAGGAGTGTGAACTGGCGGCGGATCATAAACGTTGCCCGCAACGGCGGCTCACCGGTAGCGAGTAGGTCCTCCAGCAGCTTTATCGCCATCCCTCGTTCACCCGCCGCCAGGGCGTCCACGAAGGCGAAGATGTTGCCCTGTACGTCCGGCGGACAGAGCGCGGCTACGTCCTCTTCCGTGGCCGGGCGGGCGGAGACGTATAGGGAGAGCTTCTCGATCTCTCGCGCGGCGCGGGTCTTGTCTCCCAAGCAGCGATCCGTCAGGTTCTGGGCTACGTCCTCCGGGAGATCCAGGTCCAGCTTCTTCGCGTGTCCCACGGCCCACCGAACGAGCGCCTTGCCGGTCGGCTGCTCCAGGCTGTGGACTTCGCCGGCCTTCTTCACCGCCGAAAGCAGCTTCTCGCGCGAGCCGAGCTTCTTGCCGAGCAGCACGAGGTCCGTCTCCGGCGAGGGATCAGCCAGATAGTCCACGATCTTCGCCTTCTGGGCAGCATTCCAGGCGTCGAGGTTCCTGACGAGCACGAACGCCCCGCCGCCGAACAGCGAGTACGAATTACAGGCGGAGACGACTTCTTCAGGACTGGCATCGGCGGCGTCGTAGGCGTCGGCCTGGCGGTCCTGGCGCAGCTTCTCCACGCCGCGAGCCTTGCGTTCCTCATCATCGCCTAGCAGTAAGTAAACGGCCATAGTATGTATTCTACTGGCGTTTGCTTGGAGAAGCAGAGTAGAATGAACATTATGAAACTCACCTCTGTTGCCTTACATGGCTACAAACGCTTTGAGCAGCGATCATCAATGAAGGTGGATAGCAAGTTGGTTGCGGTCGTCGGGCCCAATGAGTCCGGTAAGACTTCGTTTCTCGGAGCTTTGATGCACCTTAACCATAACAATTCCTTCAACACCAGCGGAGCGGAGCGGGAGACGACCCGTAACACAACTGTTCCCGCCAACCAGAAGGTAATTGAAGCAACATATTTGCTAGAAAGCGATGACCGAGAAGCGCTCAGAGACGTACACGGAGGAAAAGAAATACGCTGGTGCAAAATTTCAAAGCAGGCCGAAGGAGGGAGGCACTGGTACGGGTTTACACCACATCCCAAGCGTAGCTTACAGCCAAGACAGAGAGCAGTTCGGATTCTAAGTGGAGTCTTATCACGCCAAGTTTTCCTGAACGTAGCTGAAGAGTACGATGGGTCGAACCTCGTGGCTGAGCTAGGAAGACTTGCATCCACTCTAGATACAGATGCGGAGACGATTTCGGACGAGGCTAGAGAACTCATTGGGGCCGTAGCCGCGATGCTCGAAGACGCTCTGCCCGATGGAGGGCCAAAGTATCTTCGCGAACTCACGCAACGACTGCTTGATCTCACCGAACACGAGACAGGTCACCCTCCAATACAAGCCATTAATATTATCTCTGCACGTAAACTGGAGTTTCTGCTTTTTTCGGACGAAGAGAGGGCACTTCGATCCGAGTACGACCTCAATACGGTTTGGGAAGCTCCCCCTCCTGCGCTAGGTAATCTTGCACAACTTGCTGATCTGGACATAGAGGCTCTTCACAGCGCCATTGAGGCGAATGACTATCCACAGGCCGAAAGTATACTGGAGCAGGCTAACGAGCAACTCAAACAGAAGTTCTACGGAGCTTGGTCTCAATCAAGAGTCGCCGTCAGGTTGAGTACCGATGAACAGGTCCTTAAAGTGCTTGTTCGAGAAGAAACGAGCGGAAACCCTCCCCGTTTCACTAGCATTGCCGAAAGAAGCGATGGGCTACGGCAATTTATTGCTCTAGTAGCTTTTACTGCCTTAAAGTCTTCAGAGCCAGTTCCTATCTTGCTTCTCGACGAAGTTGAAACCCATCTCCATTACGATGCGCAAGCGGACTTGGTACAAATGCTAGCGAAACAAGAGTTGGTTACCAAGGTTATATATACAACTCACTCCATGGGGTGCCTACCGGAAGACCTCGGTACAGGAGTACGATTTATCGAATCAAAGGAACCCGAATCATTTACTAGCCGCATTGAGAACGCATTCTGGACCAGCGACAGTTCAGGATTTTCTCCTCTACTTTTTGGCATGGGTGCTAGCACTTTGGCGTTCGTACCACTTCGTAATGCAGTGATCGTAGAAGGGCCTTCTGACATGATCTTGTGGCCCACATTGTTAAGGGAAGCTACGGGCCGTACTCACCTCGATTTTCAGATAGTCCCAGGACTCTCAAAAGAACACCGAGATGGGATTATCGTGTTGGATCGCGAAGCACCACGAACTGCCTACCTACTCGATTCAGACGAAGGTGGCGATAATCTACGAGGGAAATTGGTAAGAGCAGGCGTCTCAGAAGATGGAATTTTTCATATACCGGACGACGAACAGCGGGGACTAGTTATCGAAGACATAATTGATGCAGAGGTTTACGTTCAAGCAGTGAACGAGGAGTTGCATCGTTCTCGCGGCCCCCAGTTTCCTGCCGACAGACTTTCCGTAGCAGGTAGACCCAAAGCAATCAAAGCGTGGTGTGTTGAAAACGGCATTAGTGAGCCAAAGAAAACGGCCGTAGCGTACCGAATTCTCGAGAATGGCGTTGATCGGTCGGTGCTTGCAGAGCATTATCATAAAACCCTGGAGCAGCTATTCAGAAACATAAACGCTGCGCTACAAGATTAGGAACGTAGCCTAATAGTTCGTTGCGCCGACGAGCATGAGCCATCCTGCCGTCCAGGCGAGAAGGAGCGCGGCCCACATCGGCCAGCGTTCCTCCGGAAATGATGCGGCTTCGGCGACTGCGGCGGGAACGCAGCCAAGATAGAAGAACACCACGAGTGGCGGGGTGATGCCGGGCGTCGCCACGGTGGCGAACGGGAAAGCAGCGGCGGTGCGTGCCGTAAATTCGAGGATCGTCACCAGGAAGCCGTTGCAGGCGTTGATCGGGTACGCAAGCACCGGCGCCACGTTGCCGACGAGAGATCCGAGAAGTCCGAGGGTGAGGATGGGGCCGGAGATTGGCACGGCGACGAGGTTGGTGAGAACCCCAATCACGGATACCTCATCGAATGTCGCCGCGATTATCGGAGTTGTGGCGACCTGGGCCGCGAGGGAGATGGCGAGCAGGTTCGAGACCGTCTCAGGCGGTTTGGCAAGCGGCCGGAAGAGCGTGCGCTTCAGAAACGCTTGCAGAGGTTTTCGCAGGAGCAGGATGCCGAAGACGGCGGCCACGGAGAGCTGGAAGCCCGTGCTGTACACGAGTAGCGGGTTGTACGCCAGGACGGCGGCGAGCATCGTGGTCATGAAGTGCAAAGGCGAGAGCTGGCGGTAGAAGATCGGGGCCGCCAGCACGAACGTCGCCACGACGCCGGCCCGGATCGCCGATGGCGGAGCGCCCGCAACGACGATGTACAGCCAGATCAGGGCGAGCGTCACCGGACTGCGCACCAGCAGCGGTACCGCGAAAGCCCGCAGAACGAAGTAGATCATGGCCGCCAAAACCGCCACGTGCTGGCCCGAAATCGCGAGGACATGGGTGATTCCGCTCCGTTGAAACGCAGTGTCGAGTTCTTCCGGGATGAGCGAGCGGTCCCCGAGGACCATGCCCCGCACGATTGCCGCCTCATCGGGGTGGAGTCCGTATCCCAGGGCGGCGTCCGTGCGGCGATGGACTCTGCCGATCCAACCCACCCCGCCATCCATCGGGCGCACGTAGGTGGCGTTGACGACGGCGGAGATCCTTTTCGTTGCGAGATAACGTCCGTAATCGAAGTCGCCTCCGCCGGAGTCCGGGAGGGAGATCTCACCGTCCACCCGCACCCTGTCGCCCACCCCGAGGTTGAGGTCGCCGGCGAACACCTCCACTCCTCCGCCGCGCAGTATCTCCCGTCCGTCGTACCACAGGTGATCCACGCGCACATCGGCCATCTGCCCATAGCTGACCTGCGTGGGCGGCGAAGCTATATTTCCGACGATGATGACCTCTCCCGGCTCCACCGCCGCGAGGTCAGCCAGCGGGTCGGGCGTCGTCGCGTGCAGGAACGCGATGCCAGCTCCGGCCGTCGTGAACAGCGGCAGGAGCACAGCCATCGGACGCCAGCCCGGCGGAACGAGGTCACGCCACAAAAGCGCCCCGGCGGACAGGATGACGCTCGCCAGGATCATCGCCGAGGCGAGCGGTGGGGCCATGGTCCCGGCCACGATGGAGAGGGAGAGCGTGATCGCCCACAACTCCAGCCGCGCGGGCGGATTCAGGTTCAGTCTTGGTCCGCGGACAGTCCTCGTCTCAGACCGTTGCAAAGGGTCTTATCTCTTCGAGCGTCGCCGGCCCGATACCGGGCACCTCTTCCAGCGTGTCGGTTCCTGGCTGCAAAACGCCCGCCAGCGCCCCCGTGGCCTCGAACCCGCCCGCCTTCGGCGTCACCTGGAGCCGTAGCAGCCGGTAGACCTGGTTGCGCTCCTCTCCGGTGAGACTGTCCAGGGCATCGGGTACGGACGCCGCCATCGAATCGAGCAAGGCGTCCCTGTCGGCCTCCAGTTCCTCCACGCGCCTCCTGTGGTCCCCTAGCCCGGCAAGTTCCGCCTCGGCGTGCCTGCGGGCCTCCTCCAGGCCCCGGAGTTTGGCGCCAAGCTCCTCGATGGTCATAAGCCCGGCGGCCTGCTGGTCCTGGTAGGCGCCCCGGAGCCTTCCGCACTCGGCGAGTTTCTCCGCCCACGCCCTGCCCTCTCGCTCGGGGTCTCCGCGCCCCGCCCCCTGCTCCTCTTCTATGAGGCGCTCCATGCCGGCCCTGATCCGGTCGGGGTCTTTGAGGAGGCCGGAGACGAACTCCCATATCACGGGCTCGACGTGGTGCGCCTGGAGCGCCATCTCCTTGCAGTCGGAGAGCCCCGACCGCTTCACGCGGCGGGCGCACATGTAGTAGTGATACTTCCGCGTCCCGTTCGGCTGCGTGGTCTTGGTCTGCATCCCGGAGCCGCACGAGCAGCGCATGAGGCCGCGAAGCTCCCACGGCCGGGTTAGGTGCTTTCGCTCCGAGGGCTGGCTGGCCTCCATGACCGCCCGGGCCTGGTCCACGAGGCCACGCGGTAAGCTGTCGCTAGCCGGCACGGGTATGGCTATCCACTCCTCTTTGGGGCGTCGCACGGAGGTCCTCTTCTTGCGGTAACGGCGGGCGCCGCTACCGTCCGGCTCAGAGACGGTGCGACTCGTCACCTTGTCGCGGTTGAACCACTGGATGCCGTACTCCGCATCCGGGTCCAGCCTGGCCGCCACCTCCGGGCTCACGAGCGCCGCGATCTCCTCAAAGGTGTGCGGCCGGTAGATGTCGCTCGCCACGATCCGCCGGATCACGGGCCGGTCCCACACAGGCTTCCCTTTGGGCGTCGGTATCCCTTCGGCGTGGAGCCGGGTCCGCATGTTGTTGGCTCCGCACCCCTCGGAAGCCCAGCGCATGATCTTCGCCACGACGGTCATCTCCGCCTCGTGGACTATCAGGCCGTCGTGAGTCTCGTTGAACCGGAACCCGTACTTGGGAGTGGGCGTAACCACCTTACCCTCCCGAGCCTTGCGGAGCTTCCCCCGCCTGGTCCTCTCCGCTATCTTGGCGCGCTCGTACTTGGCGAGCTGATCCAAGATGCCGTCCGTGAGTTCCCCTTCCGGGCTCTCGTCTCCCCGGTCGTTCATGGCCCGGATCCTCGCGCCGTGCTCCTCGAACTCCTTGCGTAGCAGGTAGTGATAAGCCGGCTCGCGGGCTATACGGTCGCGGTCCTGCGCCAGCACCACGGAGACGCCTCCGGTCGCGACGAGATCCCGTACGCGGTCCATGCCGGGCCTTGCGAGGCTGGCCCCGCTCTGTCCGGGGTCCAGGACCTCTTCGAGGACCTCGTATCCTTCACGGGCCGCGTACTGCCGGAGGGCTTCGATCTGTTGTGCGAGGGAGAAGCCGGAGCGGGCTTGCTCGTCTGTGGAGACGCGGGCGTAGAGGATGACTCGCTTTGGACCGTGGCCGTTCGTGGAGGGCATGGTTACTCCTTCGGGATCAGAGTCGTGGCGTCTACGCCTAGAGCCTTCGCTATCTTGCGGATGGTGCGAAAGTGAGGTTCTACGCGGTCCCTCTCTATCCTGTTGAGCGTGGCCGCGCCGATGCCGGCCCGCTCCGCAAGTTCCTCTTGCGTCAACAGCGCCCTCTCTCGCGCCCGCTTTACCTGAGTACCTATCTTCATCACCTCCAATTATCCGTACTGTATGGAGATTCTACCACAAACTACAGACATACAACAATAAAATGATTGATAAAAAGCAGCAAGCTGGTAGAATATGGGTGTCAGATAAAGAAGAGGCCCCGGCGGTGTTGGAAGCACCCCGAGGCCCGGCCCAAAGAGAGTAGGTCTCAATGGACACCTTCACTGTAGCGCAGAGCATCGCCGAAAGCATCGAGCGGGAACTCGACCGCGTGAAGGCCGCCCGCCCCGGCCTCGC
>Ga0183260_10000201_pt1 | contig 46876 bp, 44 predicted proteins | sample AntDrymUQ4972206_2_FD_129768 | JGI IMG/M metagenome (GOLD analysis project Ga0183260, IMG submission 129768) | Polar desert sand microbial communities from Dry Valleys, Antarctica - metaG UQ497 (22.06) (version 2) (version 2) | ecosystem: Environmental > Terrestrial > Soil > Desert | place... | reverse complement strand
TCATTTACCTTGCGCAGCTTTTCCACTTCATTTTGGAAAGAGCGAAAGTTTTTATCATCCTGGTTTTCTGTGTGGATGGGTGTAGGTAACAACTTTACAGCAGTGATCATCTCGCCCATGCGCCTTGCCTTATACACCGAGCCCTGACCACCGGTCTTTAAAGCACCCATGTTCTCCAAACCTTCTGTGATGGTGAAAACCTTCGCCATGGGGTAAATATATATTACTTCGAAGATGTAGAATAAAAGTAGTAGAAGATAGCGTTGACTAATTCCCTTACATAATCAATTTTGATATGTAAAAAATTATGATGGATTCATTCCTTATAAATTGTAATCTAAATAAAAAAACCGGGGATTTCCCGGCTTTAAAAATTATTATTAATGATGAAAATTAAACCGGCTGTGTATTGTTTGTGCCATTAGTTTTACTGCGCGAACTCTGTCCTCCTTTTCTTCCTGCTAATTTAGCTTCTTCTGATGTCCATTTGTGGGCTACACCACGTTGATGCGCTACCCGTCCACCCGATTGGGCTATTTCTCTTTGGCGTTCAGGATTCATAGCAGCAAAACCTCGTCGAGAAGTTTTTTGAATCTTTTCTTCCCCACCTGATGCAGCATTATTATAATTGCTTTCTGGATTACTATCTGCTAAGCGTCCACCTGGTTCTGCATTATGAAATTCCGGATTTGTGTTGGAGTTTACCATACAATATGTTTAAATAATTACGAGGTTAATGATTTAATTACCTTTTTATTATACGAACAAATGATTGCTTTGGTTTTCCAACCGGATGGAAAAATGAATAAGTATTGGTAAGCACAATTACCTTTTTCTGCATTCAGGAAGAGGGAATTATTACATTAATATAAATTAAAATGGAGGCTTTAAGTTTAGGCTTACAATGCTTTTCTGATTTTGATCAGTTGTATCAGCAAATCTTCAAGGCGATCAAGGTGAAGCATATTAGCGCCGTCACTTTTTGCTTTTGAAGGATCGGGATGGGTTTCTATGAAAAGCCCATCAGTACCAGCCGCTATAGCTGCCTTTGCAATAGTGCTTATAAGTTGCGGGTTACCGCCTGTGACTCCACCCGGCTGATTGGGTTGCTGCAAACTGTGCGTACAATCCATAACAACTGGCACACCTATATTTTTCATGATTGGAATATTTCGATAATCTACTACCAGGTCCTGATATCCAAATGTGGTACCTCTTTCCGTAAGCATTATCTTCTTATTGCCTGTGCCCTGAATTTTTTCAACTGCAAATTTCATGGACTCTCCACTTACAAATTGTCCTTTTTTCACATTGATTATACAATCTGTATTACCTGCAGCAATCAATAATTCAGTTTGTCTGCAGAGAAAAGCCGGTATTTGTAAAACATCTACAAAAGCCGCTGCTTTTTCTGCTTCCCTTTCAGAGTGTACATCAGTCACTATAGGTAAGCCCATATCAGTTTTAATGCTTTGTAAAATTTTTAAAGCTTTTTCATCTCCAATACCAGTAAATGAATGAAGGCTTGTACGGTTTGCTTTTTTGTAGGAGGCTTTGAATATTAGAGGGATTTCAAGCTTTTTACAAATACCTGATACCTTTTCAGCAACTCCGAAAGCCAATTTTTCACTTTCAACCACACAGGGGCCTGCAATGAGAAAAAAATTTTGTTTATCGTAAATTTGATTGGAGAAAAGCGGTTCCAAAAAACTATTCATTATGCGAAGATAACAGGCACATTCGACCTACCCTTTAGAAAACCTTTGTCCAACAACATAGTAAAAAAACAAAAAGTCCGACCTGTGTTTTGACACCGGTTAGTCTGATTTCAAATTCTGGAACGGCTTCCTGAAAAAGTTTTTCTTCAGCATCATTCAATGCTTTTTGATTCCATCATTATTTCTTCAATTTAGTAAGCAATGAAGAGCCGACCAGCTTACCTTTTTTATTAAACGTTTCTGTTTTTACAATACCAAATCAATCTATACTTTGGTTGCTGCTGCATGCTTATGTATATTGCTAAGGAGTTCTTTGTAAATCAAGAAATACCCCTTTTCTTGTCCATGTTTAATTTTATTATTCCCGGTTGATCGGTCAATGAAATATGATAAACTGTTTTGCTGTTCTCAAAGATCTCTGCTGCATTGCGACGCATGCGGCTAAAGGTTTCCTGCCAGGTAGCATTGTAGGTATTACACTCCATATAATGTCATACAATGATTGACTGGAAGCATCGGGCTAAGACTTTTAGTATTGTACAATGGGAGCTTTTTAAGTTTAGTGTAGGTTTGCGAAAGTGATTGAATATTTATGGCAAAAGAAAAAATACTAGTGATAGGCGCCTCAGGGCAAATAGGGGTAGAACTGACCCTGGCTTTAAGGGGTGTGCATGGCGCCGTTAATGTGGTAGCTTCTGACCTGAGGGAAGAAAATGTATTGTTGCGGGGTACCGGACCTTATGTAAGCATGGATGTGATGAACAAGGAAATGCTGCATGTACAAGTAATAAGGCAGGGTTTTACACAGATATATTTGCTGGCAGCCATACTCTCAGCAACAGGCGAAAAAAATCCGAATCTCGCATGGAACCTGAATATGCAGGGCTTGTTGAATGTGCTGGATATAGCAAGAGAAGAAAAATTAAAAAAAATATACTGGCCCAGCAGCATTGCAGTATTTGGTCCTACTTCACCAAAAATAAAATGCCCACAGCAAACAGTGATCGAGCCGATAACTGTGTATGGTATTTCTAAATACGCCGGAGAGTTTTGGTGTAATTATTATTTCCAAAAATTTGGCGTGGATGTGCGTAGCCTTAGGTATCCCGGATTGATTTCTTATAAATCAGAACCTGGAGGTGGTACTACAGATTATGCAGTTGAGATATATCACGAAGCAGTAGGCGACAAGCATTATACTTGTTTTTTAGATAAGGACACCTATCTCCCAATGATGTATATGCCAGATGCTATTCGTTCAACTATTGAACTAATGGAGGCTCCGGCTAATAAAATAAAAACAAGGACATCTTATAATATTTCTTCTATGAGCTTTTCACCAAAGGATATAACAGAGGAAATAAAAAAACATGTTCCTCTGTTTGAAATAGAATATGAGCCTGATTTTAGGCAGGCTATTGCAAACAGTTGGCCGCAGAGTATAGATGATTCAGAAGCCCGCCATGATTGGGGATGGCAACCACAATACGACTTAAGTAGCATGACAGAAGATATGTTGAAAAATTTGAGATCTTCCTGATTTATAGGCCAGGTTTTTGGAAGAACCAATACCTCAGATAAGGCTTCTAATATTGGTTCAAATTAAATTATGCTGATAGGCATATTTCACCAATCCGATAACACTGTTGGTGTTTGTTTTTCGAAATATATTTTTGCGGTGCGTTTCTACCGTGCGTTCGCTGATGAATAATTGTTCCGCAATTTGTTTATTACTGAATTCTTTTTCTATGAGTTTTATAATCTCAAGTTCACGCTCTGTAAGATGTGCCTCTTCGTTTGCTTTTTTGAGGGTAGAGGTACGTTGCAATTCTTCAATCACCTCATCACTGAAATAAATACCTCCTCCTGCAATTTTTTCAATAGCCTGAATTAGCTCATGCTTACCAATATTTTTTAAAACATAACCTGCAATGTCCGCATCATGGATCATTTCATTTACCAGGTCGCCCTGGCCGCTCATAGAAAGAGCCAATATTTTAATTTGAGGAAAATTTTGACGTACATGTTTTGCAAGGATATTACCTGTCATTTTCGGCATCATTACATCGGTCAATAAAAGATCCACAGGAGAAGTGCATAGTTTTTCTAATACGGATGTAGGGTCAGTAGTGGCAAATGCAAATTCAAAGCGTGGCTCATCATCTAACAATGAAATTAATCCGTCAATAACTATCTGATGATCATCAACGAGAGCAAGGACTATCTTTTTCATAAATTTTGGAAAAATAATGAAAATCATTTAGAGTGGAACGTAGATCGCTACAAGTACCTTTCCCCGGAGTGCTGTCAAAATCAACACTCCCTTTTAAGTATTCTATTCTTGTACTGATATTTTTCAACCCAATTCTTCCAAAGTCTTTTTTGTTTGCTACCTCAAAGCCTTTACCATTATCTTCTATAGTTGCAGTAATCTCATTTAGATCTTTCACTACAGATATGTCTAATGTATCAGCGTCTGAATGTTTGATCACATTATTCACACACTCCTGGATAACCCTGTACAACACGGTTTCTACATTGGTATCCAGCCGTTCATCCAGACCTTCGGTGAACAGGTGCACTTTTAATTTTTTATCATCCAGACGGGCTGTAAATTCTGTAAGCGCTGCCGCAAGGTTATTTTTTACAAGTGCATTAGGCATCATATGGTGCGAAACAGTACGCACTTCCTTGCAACTTTCATCTACTAAGGTGATGATCTTTTCAAAAGTTTGCTTTTCCTGTGGTGACTTAAAATCAGCACTATATTCATAAGCAGATAAATTCATTTTTGCAGCACTCAGCATTTGTCCTATGCTGTCGTGCAAATCCTTAGCTATGCGCTCCCGTTCACCCTCCTCTGCTTTTATTATCGCCTTTGTGGCTAACTCTTGCTGCATCAATATTTCAGCTTGCAGTTTGGCTTCTTGTTTCCACTTTATTCTTTTATATTGAGTATAGGCAAGGGCAAGTATGAGTAAGAGGCTTATGATACCGGCTATGATTATAATTTTTTGCTGAACAATTCTATTTTGCTGCTCTTGTATCTGCTGCTCTTTTTTTACAGTTTCATACTTAGTACTCAGTTCTTCTATTTGCTTTGTTTTGTCCAGACCAAAAAGGCTATCCCTGATAGAAACACGTTTTGAAAAATAATCAAGGGCTGTTTTAAAGTCTCCCTGCTTTTCAGCAAGTTCTGCAAGCAAGCCTAAGTTATTTTGCTTTAATTCCGGGTATTGCATTTTGTCGGCGATCAGGTTACTCGTGTCCAGGTATTGCCGTGCTTTTTCAAAATTTTTAGATGATGCATAAGTAGCTCGGAGGTCAGAATAGTTAAGCGCCAGGGCAAAACTATCTTTTAGCCTTTTTCGAATATTTAATGCTTGCAACAGATAAGTTTCTGCATCCCTGTATTTTTCCTGGAAAGTATAGGCACCGGCGAGTTCCCTAATGCATAAGCTATGCCGGTAGAGTCTTTCAGGTTTTTATTTGCAAAGAAGTGGCATACCGTTCTATAACTTTTGGATAATCTTTTCCATATTCATACACTACCTACTTTATGGGGTCTTTATTTTTGATTGCCAGTTCCAAACCTTCATTAGCTGTCTGAAGCATTTTATCAAAATTTTGTACTCCGTATTTTTCTTCATATAACAGGTATGCTGAAATTTTTTCTTTATAGGCTTTTTTTGACAACATCACTGCACGAAGACTGTCCGGTGATTGTGCTACACATAAACTAATTTTTAATCCGAAGCAAATGCAAAGTAAATAGCGCCAAATCATGTAAACATTTTATTTAAAGCCCAATATGTCTGACATTGAAAAATTACCTTTTTTATTCCGGATAAACTCCGCAGCTAATACAGCTCCAAAGGCGAATCCCTTTCTATTATGTGCTGTATGTTTCAATTCAATGTCATCTATTTCAGAAGTGTATTTTATGATATGCGTACCAGGAGCTGGATCACTTCTTTCGCTTAATATCGCTATTTCGCTGTCGCTGTTGGCATTCTCTTGCGTCCACTTAGTTTTTCGTTGCAATATTTCAATGATTTGCTCCGCAATCGTGACGGCCGTACCGCTTGGTGCATCTTTTTTTTGTGTATGATGAATTTCACGAATGGAAACATCATAATCTGCATGTGATTCCATTAATTGGGCAAGCAACTTATTTATAATAAAAAAAATCTGTACACCAATACTGAAATTACTTGCATATAAAAAGCTCCCATTTTCTGCATCACAATAATCCTTCAGCTCTTTAATTCTTTCATTCCAACCGGTAGAACCGCTTACTACCGGAATGCTAAAATCTATACACTTCTTTACGTTTTCAAATGCAACAGCAGGGGCAGTGAATTCAATAGCAGCATCTATTTGCTCAAAGTTCACTTTTATGAAATCTTGTGTATTTGCACTTGTGATTTTCAATAAGATCTGATGGCCTCTTTGTATAGCTACTTCCTCGATCTCTTTACCCATTTTGCCATAGCCAATAAGCGCAATATTCATAGCTTATTTACTTTCTAAACAATACGAGACTCAATCCATGCGTTTCTCCAATCTCACTATATCCCGCCTTTATTTTAAAACTCAGGTCAGGGCTTACATCAAAAGTTTTTAAATGAGCATCCACAGTGGCGTCAATTACATTTAATCCCCATAGAAGAATAAATGCCAAAACGGAATAATCAACGTCGCGGCGAAATTCATTTCGGTAATACCGCAACGTTTCCTGGTCGAGGGGTTCAAGTTTAGGTTTGATCTTAGGATAATCCGTAGAGTCTCGTTGTCCGGCTGGGAGAGATGCTTTGTATTTTGCCTGGTAAGCAAACCGCGTATCACGATAGTTTTTGAGGTTGTAAAAAAAGAAACCGGTAGATACTCCCAGTGCTCCATAAACGATAGGAATTTTCCAATATTTTTTATTGTATGCCTGCCCCCAACCCGGCAGTATGGCTGATCGGCGGGCTGCAATTTTTGGAGAATGCGTTTGTATTACCGAATCTATTTTTCTATTAATAGTATCAGAGGGCTGTAGGCGCCTTCCAGATGAATCCGTTATGGTTTGTGCATTTGCATTTTCCCAAAAAATGAAAAGGCCTAAGAAAAAGTATGGCAATTTTTTAATCAATACTCACATTCATTTGATCTAACAATTTATTCAATTCTTCGAGTGAATAATAAGCCACACTGATCTGGCCACTTCCATTTCTGCTGTGTCTCAGTTTTACCCGCGTGCTGAAATGGGAAGATAACTTGTCTTCAATTTTTTTATAAGCCGGAGGAAGATTATTAACAAAAGGTGTTTTATCACCGGTTTCTTTATAAAGGTTACGAACCAATAATTCTGTTTGACGTACAGACAATCCTTTGGTTTTGATCTCGTCGAAAATAAAAAGCTGTTTATCAATGGTATCAACATTAATGAGGGCGCGGGCATGTCCCATACTTACTTCGCCACTTCTTACAGCTATCTGAATGTCGGGGGGCAGCTTCAACAACCTGATGTAATTTGTAACTGTACTGCGGTCTTTGCCCATACGTTCTGCTACTTCTTCCTGTGTATGGTTGAGTTCATCCATCATTCTTTTATAGCTGATGGCAATCTCCATAGCATTAAGGTCTTCGCGTTGCAGATTTTCCAATAAAGCAAGCTCCAGAAGTTCCTGGTCATTAGCCTCTCGCACATACGCAGGAATATCTTTAATTCCTGCAAGCTTTGCTGCACGCCACCTGCGTTCGCCAGAAATAAGCCTGTACTTATTGCCATGTAATTTAGAAACAGTAATGGGTTGAATAATATCATGCGTTTTTATAGACCCAGCCAGTTCATTCAGCGAGCCATCTTCAAAATTTCGTCTTGGTTGTTTCGGATTGGGTTCTATATTTTCTATTGGTATTCTCAGTGATCCTGTTGCTTCTTCCAATGCTTTTGGATTCAACTCCCCCGTGGTAGTTTTTAACTCTGAGTCTATACTTTGCAAGAGTGATCTGATGCCTTTACCGAGTGCATCCTTATTTTGTTTTTGGTTGGTCATTTTTTTCTTATAAGCATTTTTCAGAATTTAGAAATATATAGATGCAACTGCCATCCGTTCGGGTAAAAATATCGAAAGTTGAATATAGCTGAGCAGTTTTTACCTTAGAGCAAAAGTATTTTGTTGAGGGTTAGGCATTCTTCGACACTTAAGAAAAAGGAGGCCTAAATTTGTTGCAAAAGAATAAATCGTCAGGACATTTATTTACCCGGTTAATTTAAAATGGATAATTTATTGAGTTTGAGCTAACTTATTAGATTACATCAAGTCTATGAATTATTTTGAAATATTTGACCTACCTGTATCATTGAACATAGATAATAAGTATTTAAGAAAAAAATATATTGAATTGAGCCGGGCTTCTCATCCTGATTATTTTATTAGGGATAATGAGGAAGTGAAGAAAGATACTTTGGAATTTTCTGCAGTATTAAATAAGGCCTATAAAACGCTGGGCAATCGTGACGAAACAATTAAGTATCTTTTAAAAGAGAAAGGTATTATTGAAGACGATGAAAAGTATGTGTTGTCACCCGAGTTCCTGATGGAGATGATGGAATTAAACGAGGAGCTTGCGGAAACCGAATTTTCGGGTGATAAAGAGAGTAGTGAAAGGGTTTCCATGATGCTGGTAAATATTGAAAATGAAATCTATAAACCAGTTCAATTTATCATTGAAAATTATAAAGAGGGGATTACTTCAGAACAAGAATTGATGCATGTAAAAGATTATTATTTTAGAAAAAAGTATTTGCAAAGGTTGAGGGATCAATTAGATCAAAAATCGTAATATTGCGGCCCTGATATTTAGCCCGGGTGGCGGAATTGGTAGACGCAGCAGACTCAAAATCTGCCGTTCGCAAGGATGTGCTGGTTCGATTCCAGTCCCGGGCACTTGATTTCACATAATTATAAAAAAAAATTCTCTAAGGTTTTTCTGAAATTTTTTAAAAATCCCTTAGGAAGCTTTCATAAAAAGATAAATTTACCAGTGAAGATGCTGACAAGCTAAGGCTTAAGATAGTTATAAGTAAACCTACCTTATTGTATTAGTTCGTTGAACCTTTTTTATTATTTATTTTTTTGCTTTGTCAATTAACGCAACTAAAGCCGCAACAGTGTACTCAATTTTTGGAAAGGCATTGCCTGTTGGCGGATAAGCAAGTTTTTTAGTTCTGTCAAAAAACTGAAAGTCAATATAAGTGGTTCTGGCAGATGGCGACACGGAAAACTGCTTGCCGTCGGACATTGTAGTTGTAGTGGTATGGCCGTGCCTTTGAATATCGAGATTACTTACCAGAGCATATTTGTATTTTGAAGTATCTGAATACTTCGAACTATTTCTAAATATCTCATCCGGTGAAACAACTTCATATTTGTAAGGATACCTTTCTTTCAAAGCTTCGTCAAGTTTACGAGTTACAGAAGGATTAGTTTGTTCAAGATTATTAATTCGTGGCATTTCAGCTACTAACAGCACATGCTTACGAGGATTAAAGTCTGCCGGAACTTTAGAAGTATCCAAGTTTGCTCTTTTTACAAATTTTGATTCGGTCCAGCAGGATGTCAGAAGTAGCGTTATGGTGAATAAACTAAAAATGGTAAATAAAGTATCTTTCTTCATTTTAATAAAGGTTGTAATAATTTGTTTTCTAATACCAATGCTGTTCTATTAAATGAATTCGCAATTACCTTGTTAGCGTACTATGACTGAAACTTTTAGTTATAAAGCTTATCAAAATGCTAATAGCGATAAAGACGAGATCGAAAAACTGAAGATGGATAATTTTTTATCAGCAGTTAATTTGAACAAAGTTATAGTAAATTTCTTTGCCCCTATATTGACCGTTGAATTACAATCAAAACTTGACAACCGACCAGGGAACATTCTGGTAATTGGTTATTCCATACTCATCCATTAATTTTTTATCTTTCAGGAAATAAACTTTATAAACCAAGCAAGTATATTTTATAAATGCAAAAGTTATTTCTTTTTATTTTTTTCTTTGTTTATCAACAGGTGGTTTTTGCACAACAAAAAGCAGAAACGGCATTAAAGACGCTGGAAGAAAAATACCCACAAGAGAAAATTCATCTTTTTTTTAATAAAGAAGCCTATGTAGCAGGTGAGACGATATGGTTCAAGGCTTATGCTTTTTCTGGTTACGTACAGTCTTTCATTTCTACCAATCTATTTGTGGAACTCTACGATAATAAAAAGCAGCTACTTGAAAAAACAGTAATCCCACTTATTAATGCAGTAGGACATGGCAGCCTGAATTTACGCCCACAATGGGATGAAGGTATTTATTATATAAGAGCTTACACCACATGGATGTTGAATTTTGATGAGGCCTTTCAATATATTGCCCATATTCCTGTTTATAATCCTAATTCAGCAAAAGCAATTAAGCAACAGCCCATTAATTGGAAAGCCGAAGCATTTCCCGAATCAGGGAATTTGGTAGCTGATGTAGAAAATCAAATCTCCGTCCGACTCACTGCATTAGGTTCGCTCCCCGAAAAATATTCAGGCTATGTAACCGAGAAAAATCAACCTGAAAAAAAATTAATGCATTTTAATAGCTATAATTCGCAAGTATCGTCTTTCTTTTTTACACCCGAAAAAGGAAAAGAATACCTTATTCATCTTTCCGACAATGCAGGTAATAGTTCAACATTGGAGCTCAATCCCACTCATGTTGGTGTTCTTTTAAAAGCAGAGCAAATAGGTGATCAATTGAACATTAGTATGATTTTCCAGGGCATACAAAATGGTGGCCTGAATCATAAGCTAATGGTGCAGATGCAAAACCAGATCATTTATAGCGCCGTCATTCGTAAGAATCAAAGCACAGTAAAGACTTCACTTCCTATCAATAAATTGATGAGCGGCATAATGCATCTAACGCTCTTTGATGAAAAAGAAAACCCTGTTGCAGAGCGTCTTGCTTTTGTACAGGTTGATTATGCAGTACGTTATAATCTATCTCCAATTGCATTAAGCACACAACCACGCAGCCTCAATAATTGGCAGTTGCAGATAGATAGCCTGCAATCCGGGACATCGGCTATTTCTATAACCGATGCAAGTGTTGCTTCTCAAAGAAAAAGAAGCCTCTACAGTGATCTATGGCTTGGCGATTTTCCATCAGACATTGACAACCCAAACTGGTATTTTTCAAGTGAAGATCCTATGCGGCAATTGGCCCTGGATGCTTTACTTATAACAGAAAAATGGAGAAGGTTCAACTGGGTAGAGATCATGTCCGGAAATTTTGCGAAAGCAAATTATCTACCTGAAAAATATCTTACATATAAAGGTACAGCTATAAGAAGGGGTAGAAGTATTGTAAATGAAAATCTTGCTCTTATGCTTCGGTTCAAAGACTCGTCTATACAGTTTGCAGAAGTAAAGACAGACCAGGCTGGAAAATTTATGATCAATAATGTTGCTTTTTATGATACAGTAACTGCTTTTTATAGGGGACCTACATCGAAAACTGAGGCAAGTGATGTGGCTATTAAATTTGAAAAAGAGCAACACATAGTTCCTTACGCCCGTCCATTTCCTCCGTCATCATTTTTTCTTTCTGAAAGAAAGGAAGGAGATGCAATGCCGCCGATCGTAACACGAGCCATCAGTGCACTTAACAATCAGAAACAAATAGATAACCAGTTTATACAACTAAAAGAAGTAACAGTGCAGGCGCAACGAAAGTCCGCGACCGTTCAATTGAACGAGAAATTGAGTTCAGCTTTGTTCTCGACACCTCAGGAAACCGTTTTTGATTTTGTGAATGAAGACCAAGGCCTTTTGAGCTACACAAACATATTTGAATGGCTCGAAGGGAGGGTTACAGGATTAAATTTTAGTATTCAGTCCGAAACGGGTCAAAGAATTCCAATGATGCGAGATGGCGTAGTTTCCGTGTATGTAGATGAGCACCCAACTGATCTGGAGAGAATCGCCTCAATACCTACAAGTGAGATTGCGATGGTGAAAGTCATTAAAGGCTATTTTCTTGGTGCTTTAGGTGGTGGTGGTGGAAATGGAGCTATTGCTATCTATACAAAAAAGGCTGGTTTAAATTTAAAATCATCAGCACCCTCATTGCCTTCAGGAATATTAGTGGGTTACAAACTTCCGACACCTTATAACAGTTTGAATTTTACAGATGAATTTGTAAAAAGGATACAGCAAGATAGCCGTGATCAGCTTTACTGGAATGCAGGCCAGTTAGCCGTTGTAGATAAAAAAGCATCTCTTCGCTTTTTTAATAATGATATGGCTACCCAATATAGAATTACAGTGACAGGATTCACTACAGATGGTAAACCAGTATTCATCGAAACGCTTATACCTCGTAAGTAGCAATCTTTATCAGTTGTAGATTTAAAAGGCTGAGAATTTTTATGAGTTGAAAGCAATCGGTTGTTACACTGAATTTATTTTATTGCCTTTTTCTTTTCCTTTTCGTCCAGCTTCAGGTTTTTACGCATTACCTGCCAGTATTCTTTGCCATAAGTTACCAATAGTTCTCCACCCGCGGGAATATCTTTAGTTGTTTCTATAAAAACCTTCAACCCATCTATAATATAAATGCAGTTGTTTTTAAGTGTTTTCACCTTTTGAAATCCTGTTGCATCATTGGCATAACGGGCGAGTGATTTTAAATAAGGACGTGCATCTATAGTATGGTATTGTTTTACCCTGAATAAATAACCATTTTTTCCTTCATCTATATCAGCTTCTTTCCATGTAGTGATTCGTCCTTTATATTCAATGACCCGGGTACCTTTTGGGATGAATTTCGTTGTAAATAATCCTTTACCAGAGTTAGGTATCCGGGACCGTTTTACCACCAATTGTTTTTCCAGCAATGCCATGCTTATGATTTTATTTTGAGACTATATATTACAATTATCGCTTTTAATTTTTATTTCGGTTAAATAAATAAAGTGTATTTCAAAACCATTTCATTCCTTTCCATAATATCATTAATAAAAAATAATGAAGGTGATTATGACTTTGCAGCAATAAATTTTTCTTTCAAAAAGATCTTAAATGGTTAATAAACTACAGCCACGTATATCAGAATTATCTATGCGCCCCAAGACTTCAAAGCTTCTATCACTATGCAATCTGCCTATGTCTTCAGTAGCTATAAAACTGCATGAATAAATATTTGCAAGGTCTATTATGTTTAGTGCCCCACTAAAGCTTTCAACTTTTTTATCATGCACAGTAAAGGGATCATCGTCTTCACGAATCAAAACCCTCATCCAGGGTGGGCAATGGAAAAAACCTGCTTTTCTTGCATATGCCTGTGAAAGGAGTTCGGTCATTCCATATTCAGAAGCTATGTGATCAACACCAAATGCAATTTGTAAAAGAAGATGCACTTCTTCCCGGATCATTTCAGTCCTTCTTCCTTTCATGCCGCCCGTTTCCATTACTACTGTGTTTTTTAATTGCATGGAAAATGCTTCAGCAAAATCAAATAATGCATATGTGACGCCAATCAGAAAGGTCTTTTGTTCTGCACTTTGCAATTGTGAAAGAGTTGCCGACAACTTTTCATTGTCATATAAATAAAAACCATTCATAGGGTGGCCACTTAATTTCATTAATTTTTCCACCATATATACGAGCGATGAATGTGTACGCTCCAGATAGGAAGGCAACAAAGCAAGAAAACAATAATCTTCAGGCGGTCCATAAAACCGGTTAAAGGTTTTGGTAAATGATTGTTCATATAAAAATGAATTCTTTACCCAATGCCGGCTGTTTATAGTACCAGTTGTACCACTGCTTTCGAAAATAATTTCTTCCTGAAAAGATGAGCTAACTATCTTATGTGTTTTGAAATAGGCAATTGGTAAAAAGGGAATAGCAGAATACGAATTTATAGTGGAAGGTGTCCGTTGCACAAGGTCACAATACTGCCGGTACACAGGGTTTTGTCCGTACTGAAAACGAAATATTTGCAAAGCATATTCTTCAAAGCCAGCATCAGAGTCAATGTTAAAAATTGAGTTTTCTAACAACTGCATATTAGGTTGTTCGCTGTACATGCTGTATTTTTGAAACAGGATTTTGTTATGATAAAAACATTCATTTTTATTTCCTTCGTTTCAATCTTGATTGCTTGCGGCAAAGATAATTTTGAAACAAAACCCCAGTTGAAACTAATTTCAGGCAGCGACCAAGTCGTTCAAGTTGGTGGCGTTTTGCCGGTGGTGCTTGAATATACAGACAAGGAAGGTGATGTTTCGGATTCAGTTTTTGTGCGAAAATTCAGACTCAATAGAAGAGTGGTTCCAACGGTACGAGATTCATTTCGATTAAAGATTCCGGGCTTTCCAAATACAACAAAAGGAGAAATAACCGTAAACCTTGATTACACTGCTATTATATCTGCCATTAACCCACTCAATGTACCAGGCACAGTACCTGCCAGAAAGGAATCTGATACATTAAACATTCAGATCTCCGTTCGGGACAATGCTGGTAATAAAAGTGATTCTGTTCTCATAAAGAATGTGGTAGTGCTGCGTCAGTAAAAGGGTCATTCCGGACTTACTTTTTTTCTATTCCGTTATACAATTCTTACCTTCCAAATGTTGGGTCTGCATTCTCCAAAGGCACAATACCAGTGAATAATACATGCTTCTGTTATTATCTGTAATTTGCATTTACTCAAATTCATATTTTATTTAAGAGTGTCTTTATTACTTTAAAAAAGTGACTGGATAAAACATATAAAAGCCAGATCATTTTGCTTAGATGGCTCCAATGTTACCGGGTTTGTGCTTCTCATTTTAAATTAGATTTGCAGCCTAAAAATAACTGACTATGGCTAAGGGGCAAGGAAAGAATACCACTAAAAAAAGCAATGTACTTACTGAGGGATCTTTAAATTTTTTAAAGGACTACATCAATAATCCTTCCCCTGTTGGTTTTGAAGCCGCAGGCCAGCGGCTATGGCTAAATTATATAAAACCTTATGTAGATGAGACCTTCACCGATCCTTACGGCACGGCTGTAGGAGTTATCAACCCGGGTCAGGAATTCAAAGTAGTATTAGAGGCACATGCAGATGAGATCAGTTGGTTTGTCAATTACATCACCAATGAAGGACTCATTTATGTAAAAAGAAATGGTGGTATGGATCACCAGATTGCGCCAGGACAAAGAGTGGATATACATGGAAAAAAAGGTACTGTGAGAGCCGTCTTCGGATGGCCTGCAATACATACACGTATTGGAACTGTAGAAAAAGAACCGGTGGCAAAAGTAGAAAATGTTTTTTTAGATTGCGGTGCCCGTACTAAAAAAGAGATCGAAGCTTTGGGCATTCATGTTGGCAATGTGATAACCTATGTCGATGGCTTCGAAGAATTAGCTTATGACTTTTTCATTGGTCGGGCTATGGACAACAGAATAGGGGGATTTATGATAGCAGAGATAGCAAGGATGATCGCAGAAAATAAAAAGAAATTGCCGTACAGCCTATATATTGTAAATGCCGTACAGGAAGAAATAGGATTACGTGGCGCTGAAATGATAGCAAGGCGAATAAAACCGGATGTTGCAATTATCACTGATGTGACACACGATACATCCACTCCCATGATCAATAAAATGATTGAAGGCGAAACCTCTTGCGGCAAAGGACCTTCACTTTCTTACGGCCCTGCTGTTCATAATAAACTTCTCGATCTTGTTGCTGAAGTTGCCGCGAAAAAGAAAATTCCGCTTCAACTGCGAGCTGTGTCCAGGAGTACAGGTACAGATACAGATTCTTTTGCTTATGCCAATGATGGTTGTCCATCTGTATTGATCTCAATTCCATTGAAGTATATGCATACAACAGTAGAAATGCTTCACCGCACCGACATTGAGCAAACAATCCAGTTGATGTATGAAACATTATTGACAATAAGCCCGAAAACTAATCTTAGTTATTTTAAGGATTAAATTGAGTGACATAGGCATAAGGTTACTCAGTGTAGTTGAAAAATAATTTTAAGCTGTTCGTCTAACTTTCTTACCTTCTCCTGCTTGCATGAAATACAATATTGCTTGCACCGTCACGCAGCCATAGTGTGCTTTGCGTAACCGTATAGGCACTGACAGTTTCCTGGAGCAATTTGAGAAAAGCAGTTTCTTCTTCCAGTTTTGGACAAGCCATTTTCGTAGAGATAATATTTTCGAATTTGATACTTGTTCCTTTTAGTGTAAACTTTCCGGATATCCGGTTGCATCCAGCATTGCCAGAAAAGGTATTGTTCGTATTGAAGGTCAGATAAACATCGGTTAACTTTTCACCTGGTAATCTTACCTGGCGGTGCATGGTATCAATCGTCCAACTGCCAACTAATATATCTAGGTAATTTTTTTGCCTTGCTTCAAACTCTGTTTCGTAAAATTCTATTGAATCTTTGATCATAGTTGTATCCTCCCTGATCACCTTAGTTACAACTTGCTTTTGTCGTGGCGCACATGATGATATTATAAAGAAAACAATTGCTATTAAATATAAAATCTGGTTCATAAGTGATTTTTTGCAAAAAGCTTCAATTTTTATACCATCAAAATTATAAGGCATTATTGCCAAAAAACTTGTTCAACTGCATTCCAATACCAAATTGATTGTATGCGGCGCCTCTTCCAAAATAAGATCTTGCATACTGAAGTTCAAGTTTTTGGAATTTTATTTTAATGCCACCAGAGAAGCCATTCAAGCCATTTGCTGTACTTCCAAGATTCAACTCAGTCCTGCGTAAACGATTATAGCCAATTGTCGCTTCAAGATTATTACCTATATACACATGGGTAGCAAGTACCAGGTGATTAAATATTTTTGTAGAAAACGAATTGTTATATTCAAAACCATTATCAATATTATAAGCAGTATCACTATAAACCAGGTTGAACCTGTGTAACTGTTGTGCTGTTACAGAAAATCCGAATGGTGCTTGAGCAAGCCTTTTCGTAACTCCTATTTGCAGGTCGAAAGGCAAATCTTCTTTTTCAGCATTATAAAAGCTTACCTGTACACCCATGTTTTTAGCAAGCACTGAAGCGGTGAAGCGTTTGGATGAATCATGAAATAATACTCCGGCATCGAAGGCAATTCCACTTGATCTGTATTGTCCATAATTGGAATTTATGAACTTTATACTACCACCATAATTCCAGTTTTCCAGATAGCTTTTTGCAGCGGACAATTGAAAACTAAAGTCCCTCGGTCGGAAGGTTCCCTGTATTTCTCCTGTTTCAGTAGTTTGTTGGAGGGCACCATAGTCTATATAAAAAATACTGCTCCCAAGAGTTACCCCGGCACTGGTCAGATGATAAGCGCCCGATAAATGGTAAGCTTTTGTACCTGCAAAATAAGCATTGAAAGATGCAGCCGTTTGTGTATGTAGTTCTTCCCGAAGTAATGCCGGATTATTGCTCGCCATACCTACATCAGTTGAGGGAAGTGAAGTATTGACACCTCCTGCAGCAGATAAAAGGGGAGAAGATGGCAAATGTAAAAAATTATAAACTGCACTGCCCCCTAAGGTTTGTGCTTGAAGGGAATAGGAAATAAAAAAAACTAATATGATTAATGTTTGCCGCAAGCGAATACTTCAAAAGATCAATCTACATTATTATTCCAGCAGTGCCAATTCCAATACCTGGTTCATTGTTTTTACATAATGAAATTTTACTCCTTTGATATAGAGCGGATTTATATCCTGCACATCTTTTTCATTTTGTGCACAAAGTATAATCTCTTTCAGGCCAGATCTTTTTGCAGCCAGTACTTTTTCTTTAATTCCTCCCACTGGTAATACCTGGCCACGAAGAGTGATCTCACCAGTCATTCCAAGGAAAGAACGAACTTTTCTCCCAGTAAATGCTGACGCTAATGCAGTAAGCATAGTAACACCTGCGCTGGGGCCATCCTTAGGTGTAGCGCCTTCCGGCACGTGCACATGCACGGTTTTCTTTTCAAAAATAAAAGGGTCAATGCCATATCGCTTGGCGTTAGCCTGCAAATAAGAAAGAGCAGTGGCAGCGCTTTCTTTCATCACATTCCCTAAATTACCTGTCAGTTTCAAGTCAGCTTTCCCCTCGCCTAAAGTTGTCTCAATAAATAGTATATCACCTCCAACCACTGTGTAAGCCAGTCCTACAGCCACACCGGCGATGTTAGCGTATTTATAAGTTTCATTTGCATGCCGCGACCTGCCTAATATCTTTTCAATATCCAGGGTTGTCAATGTTGCTTTCAATGAACCTTTCGTGGCAAATTGTTTTGCCTGGTAGCGCATAATGGAAGCTAATTGTCTGTCGAGCTCACGTACTCCACTTTCTCTTGTATAGTCACTGATTATTTTTTCTAATAATTTATCGCTGACCTTAAAATTAGTATTTGCCAGTCCATGCGCTTCTTTTTGCTTGGGTAAAAGATGTCGTTTGGCAATTTCTATTTTTTCTTCAATGGCATAACCGTTCAGTTCAATAATCTCGAGACGGTCTCTTAAAGCCGGTTGAATGGTACTTAAATTATTAGCTGTCGCAATGAAAAGCACTTTGCTTAAATCATATTCAAGTTCAAGGTAGTTATCGTAAAATGTATGATTTTGCTCCGGATCCAATACTTCGAGCAAAGCACTGCTGGGATCGCCACGTAAATCGCTGCCTACTTTATCTATCTCGTCCAATATCATTACGGGATTTGATGATTTTGTTTTGCGTATAGATTGTACTATTCGCCCGGGCATAGACCCAATATATGTTTTGCGGTGACCGCGTATTTCACTTTCGTCATGGATGCCTCCAAGACTAAGCCTAACATACTTTCTGCCAATAGCATTGGCAATGCTGCGTCCCAGTGATGTTTTACCTATTCCGGGCGGGCCGTAAAAACATAAGATCGGGCTTTTCATGTCGCCTTTCAATTTCAAAACTGCCAGGTATTCGAGTATCCGTTCCTTTATTTTATGCATACCATAGTGGTCTGCATCCAACACAGCTTTTGCTTTTTTAAGATCATACTTGTCAGCAGTGTAGTCTTCCCATGGAAGGTCGAGCATGAGGTCGAGATGATTATATACAACAGAATAATCTGGTGTGCTCGGGTGCATCCGCTCAAGCTTTTCTATCCCTTTTTTAAACATTTCTGAAGCAGCTTCACTCCATTTCTTAGCCTCGCCCTTTTTCTGCATCTCCCTTATTTCTCTTTCGTTTACATCCCCACCCAATTCATCTTTGATACTTTTTAATTGCTGTTGCAAAAAATAATCTCTTTGTTGCTTATCCAGCTCTGCCCTGGTTTTATTGGTCACCTTATTTTTTAGCTCTGCAAATTGTAATTCTTTCTGCAATATCTGCATCAAAAGATCAGCACGCTCACGTATATTATTAAGTGAAAGAAGTTTTTGTTTTTCCTTTATCTCTGAGTTTAGGTTACTCGAAACAAAATGAATGAGGAAAGAAGGGCTCTCAATATTTTTAAGTATTACCGATGCTTCAGAAGGTATATTCGGCGAAAGTTGAATAATTTCATTTGCCAGATCTTTTATGTTGGCAACATAAGCAGCAAAATCCGGTTCTGAAGAAATCTCTTCATCTAACAACACTTTGATCGTGGATTTAAAATAAGGCTCCTCGGAAAGTATTTTGTCAACAGCAAATCTTGTTTTACCCTGGATGATAACTGTAATACCGCCATCGGGCATTTTAATTTGCTTTACTATCTTCGCAATAGTTCCTATTTCTTCAAGGTCTGTTACAGATGGGTCTTCAATGGAACTGTCCTTTTGCGCAAGTACTCCAATGAGTTTACTTCCTTTATATGCATCATTTACAGCCTTAATGCTTTTATCACGGCCTACAGTTATTGGTAGTACAACACCGGGAAATAGTACAGTATTTCGCAAAGGCAAAAGGGCTAATTCTTCAGGAATATCTTTCTTATCAAATGTATCTGCCTCATTTTCATTCATTGGAATGATAGGCATAAAGTCCATGTCATCTTCAGGCTTCAAAAGAAAATTCAAATCGTGGAGTTTTAATTAAGACAATGTGGCCTTGCCAGTCTAAAAGGACAAAGTTAACGTTTGAAATTTTAGTGTTCAAGATTAATGCCATGCGTAGGACGATATCAATAATGTCATAAAACAAAAAAACCTCCGCTGTGGCGGAGGTTATTGGTTTTTCAAATTTTTATTAAAGAGCTAAGCCAAGTGATAATTGGAAGCCTTGATTTTTCCATTTGTTTTGATCATCTATATCATTGATGTTATTTAAGCCAACAATATACCGGCCTATCAGTCTTATTTTAGTGATCTTTAATTGCACCCCGCCAAGCATTGACAAATCGCCTTTATCGAAAGCTCTTTTTCCATTTTCCAAAATGGTTTCACCCTGGTCGAGTAAAATACCAAACTGAGGACCTGCATGCAGAGAGATTACATTGCCTAGTTTATAATTTAATACGATCGGTATTGATAAATAATTAAGTTTAATATTCTTATTCTCTGAAAAGTTCAATGCATTAGAATAAACATTTTTGAAAGTACTGTCCACCCTGGTTTGAAATTGATTAAAAAGCACTTCCGGTTGGACACTTATTTTCCCTCCGAGCCCTATTTCCACAAAACCACCTACATGATAACCGTATCGAAATTCATCTTTAAAGGATTTACCCTCAATTTTTGTGATGTTGGCTCCGGCTTTAGCGCCAAAGTTGAATTGAGCAAAACAAGCATGGGTGATAAATACAGAAGCAACAAGGACAATTAATTTGGTCTTCATAAATATTTGTTTGAAAAAAATTTTCAACTATAATGCCAAGCCATGTCCATCGCTGTTAAAAAAGAAACAACATTTGAAAATTATTAATTGATTTATTGCAATCAACTCAATTCGAATAAAGTGATCTCAGGTAAAATGCCTACCCGGCCGGGGTAACCGATAAATCCAAAACCACGGTTGATATATAATTTTTGAGCACCATGCTCATACAGCCCGGCCCATTGTTTATATACATATTGCACCGGACTCCATTTAAGCCATGGGATCTCCACACCGAATTGCATACCATGTGTGTGACCGGATAGCATCAGGTCAATATCCTTATATTTCGGTAGCACTTCGGCATCCCAATGAGAAGGATCGTGACTCATCAATATTTTGAAAGGGATATCTTCCAAACCGGAATATGCATTGGCCAGTTTTCCATATTTAGGAAACCTTGCTTTTGCACTCCAGTTTTCGATACCCATTAACCCAATTTTATTTCCATTTTTTTCAAGCACTACATTTTCATTCAATAATAATTTCCATCCCAATTGTGCATGTGTATTTTTTAACCGGTTAAGATTACTTACCTTTTCTTCCGAAGTTGGCCATTGCACATAGTCGCCATAGTCATGGTTGCCCAACACCGAATAAACACCTAAAGGCGCATTTATTCCTTTAAACATTTCAATGTAATCTTCCATTTCATCCGCTTTGTTATTTACGAGGTCGCCTGTAAAAAGTATGAGGTCTGGTTGGGCTAAAAGTATTTTATCTATACCTCTTTGCACGGCAGCTTTATCGCTGAAGCTTCCACTGTGCACATCAGATATTTGTATCACTTTCATTCCTTTGAATGCTGGCGGTAAATTTGCAAATTGGAGCCTAATTTTCGTAAGCTGATAATTATACTTATTTCCCAGGCCATAAACCAGCGATGCAAAAAGACTTCCTCCGGCTGCTAATCCTATCCAACTGAGAAAAATGGATCGTGAAATATGTTCTCCTTCCTGGAGGTCTGCTCCTTCCGTATTGGCAAAAAAAAGTTTACCTGCTATCCACTGTATTCCTCTCCTTATATCATCTATCAACAAAAAAAGCGCAACAAACATTTTGCTGAAGAAGATCGCTATGATCAAGGCAAATATTACATTGCGTACACCTTTGGGATAATTGTCAAGATTCAAATAGGGGAGCAGAACAAACAGTACCAGCATGGATACTGAAAGAACCCAATACGAAGTAAATATTACTGACTTTACCTTAGGACCTATAGCGTGAAGTATCACTTTCAATGATTGGAATACATAAAAATCCAGTAAGACCATCAAACCGATCAAGACCAATGCTAAGGGTGAATTACGCATAAAAAAAAAGAGTCAATAAAGCTGCAAAAGAAAGAAAGAAATGCGAATCACCGGTGTTAAGGTTTGCCTTCAGGTTGCCTGTTGAACCCGTATTTTTGCCCTGCCTTTTTTTAAAAGAAGTTTTCATGAAGTTGACTTATTATGGACATTCCTGCTTTGGGATAGAGGTTGCGAAAAAGAAAATCTTATTCGATCCTTTTATCCGTCCTAATCCTTTAGCTAAGCATATTGACATTGAAAGCATAGAAGCTGATTACATACTGCTTTCACATGGCCATAGTGACCATTCAGCAGATTGTGTAGATATAGCAAAAAATACGGATGCGACTGTAATCGCGGCTTTCGAGGTAGCAGAATGGTTGCAAAAGCAAGGTATAAAGAATACGCATCCTATGAATTCCGGGGGAAAAAAACTCTTTGACTTTGGTAGTGTAAAATGCGTAAATGCCATTCATTCTTCACAAATGCCCGACGGAAGCTATGGAGCTAATCCAATGGGATTTGTAATTACTTCTGGCGAAAGAAATTTTTATTATAGCGGAGATTCCGCACTCACAATGGACATGCAATTAATTCCCCGATGGGCTAAGCTGGATTTTGCTATACTTTGTATTGGTGATAATTTCACAATGGGATACGAAGATGCCATCGAAGCGGCGAAGATGATACAGTGTACCACGGTTGTTGGAGTACATTACGACACATTTGAATATATTAAGATAGATCATGATCAGGCTAAGAAAGCTTTTGACGATGCAGGTATGAAATTGCTGCTTCCTCCAATAGGCGATACCATTGAAGTATAACAATTGAACAGTTATTACATATTTTGGTTAAATCATATTTTTATCAGAATTGTATTTTTTAAAAAGTGAAAAATAATTGAATCGTGTATTAAATGTTTTTTTCTAAATGATATAAACGAAAAGCTGCAAAGAGCGGCAGGAAGACTATGGCAAGAATAATAGGTGTAGCCAATCAAAAAGGAGGAGTAGGAAAAACAACGACGGCAATCAATGTGGCCGCCTCTTTTGGCGTTTTGGAATTCCGTACTTTGTTGATAGATGCAGATCCGCAGGCCAACAGTACCACAGGAGTGGGATTTGATTTACAAAATATAAATGTCAGCCTTTATGATTGCATGGTGAATGAGGCTACCGCACGGGATGTTGTTTTAAAAACTGAAATTCCAAATCTTGACCTGATCCCATCGCACATAGACCTGGTTGGCGCAGAAATAGAAATGATCAACTATCCAAACAGGGAGGCCGTTTTAAAGAATCTCGTTCATTCTATAAGGGATAATTATGATCTTATAGTTATAGATTGTTCACCTTCACTTGGCCTTATAACGGTCAATGCACTAACGGCTGCCGATTCTGTAATTGTACCCGTGCAATGTGAATTTTTTGCATTGGAGGGATTAGGTAAATTATTGAATACGATCAAAATTGTACAAAGCAGGTTGAACAAAAACTTACAGATAGAAGGTATTTTAATGACCATGTATGATGGTAGGTTGCGACTGAGCAACCAGGTAGTAAGTGAAGTGCGACGCCACTTTGAAGAGCTTGTGTTCAATACCATAATTCATAGAAATTCCCGTTTGGCAGAGGCGCCCAGTGTAGGCAAGCCCGTAATATTATATGATGCCAACAGTAAAGGATCTATGAACTATCTCAACCTTGCTAAGGAAATTCTACAAAAGAATAATCTGACACGGATACCGGAGAAAGAAAGGACGCTGGAAACTCCCTGAGTATAATATAAAATATTTCTACGCAAAATAAAAAAAGCCCCTGATGAGGCTTTTTTGTCGGATTGATTTTTCAGTTTTTATTGGGATTTAATTACTTTAATATTTTCAATCACCATATTGTTTTGTAATACCTGTATTAAGTAAATGCCTTTAGGTAATGAAGACATATTAAGAGTTTCAGAGCTATTGCTCGTTTTAATATTTGTTATCATTTTACCAAGCTGATCTAATAATTTCACCTGATTGGCTCCCTGAAGCCCGGATACAGTTACCACTTTATTTACAGGGTTAGGATATACAGAAATTGATGTGTTATTGCAATTGCTGGTCACACTTACTACCGCACTTAATTTGCTGCTCCCGTCTAAATCCACCATTCTAAGACGGAAGTAGTTGTGCTTGCTTATTAATCTGCTGCTATAGTTATAATGTTTTACTACATTACTATTGCCGCTGGAGGGTATATTAGTTAACTGAACATACTTTTTACCGTCGGTGCTATGTTGCACTTCAAAGTGTTTGCTGTTTTGCTCACTTGCAGTTGTCCATTTCAGGTTGGCAACGCAATTGTTGTTTTGCACTGTAAAACTGGAAAGGGTTACAGGCAGCACTTGCCCGGCACCGGCAGCACAACTGTTGGTAACTGTATTGGTATTTAAGTTTATGGCTCCAGCACATGTAAGAGCTCTACCTTCCAGGATGGCTTCTGCAGCTAAGTTGATTTCACCATTACCTAGTATAGTACCCCTGAAAACCGAATTAGCTCCTAATGAAGCTGCACCACTCACCTGAAAATAAACATTACACAAGTTGGCGCCATTAATTAGAGTAATAGTTGATCCTGCAGTTGTCGCCAAAGCACCGTCTATCTGGATAATAAATACAGCATTTGCATCACCTTGCGCATCTAAAATTAAATTTCCATTTATGGTGGTAGCAGCTCCGGTACAATACGTGCCTGGCGTAAGAGTTTGCCCGTTACCTAAGGTAGTTGCAATCACAATATCTCCAACACCGCAAGCAGGTGTGCCCAATGAGTTATAAGCAGCACACACATCTGCTGCTGCTTGTTCCGCAATTGCATCTCCTAAATGAGTATCTCCGGTTACTGTAGGCAGTGGAGTCCCCGTGTATGCACCTACAAAAACGCCTAGATTGCCATTTATAGTTGTTGCTCCGGTATTAGTTATTGCACCGGCTGACGTGAAAATAGCAAAAGAGCTGGCGGTCCCTAAGTTAGGTGCCTGACCGAAATTCACTTTCGGAAAAGATAAAAGCGTAACTGATAAAAGGATAAGGAGTAAAATTTTTTTCATTTTTGTTGGGATTATTTGTGAAGGATTTTTCACATATCAAAGGTTAAGTTGTTACCTGCATAAAGTGTTACACAATTGCACTAAGAATTGCATCATTAACTCATAGCAGACAGGTAGATTCCGGAAAGTTTTTTTAGTGATTAACTATTATATGTTACATTATCCACGCATGAATAAAAAATTCTTATTGCACTCAATGTTTAAATAAGGTATTCATGGCAGGTTCGCATATATCCATTGAACTAACTATCCATTGGCTCCAACGAATAAAAAGAGAGTCCGCATTAACAATGAAAGGAAGTTTATTTTCATGTGCATAGCAATTGCGGCAGATTACATCATTCACATTTTCTTAATCGGAATATTACGTTTGTGTATGAGTTTCTTGAAATGGGTAGGGGTAAAACCGGTGACTTTTTTAAACTGATTGGATAGATGTGCTACGCTGCTATAGTTGAGTTTGTAAGATATTTGGGTAAGATTGAGGTCATGATTCAAAAGCAATTTTTTTACCCGTTCAATCCTGCGTGCAATAATGTAGTGCTCAATAGTAACCCCTTTTACTTTTGAAAAGAGATTGGAGAGATAGGTGTAGTCATAATTTAATTTTTTACTCACATAATCAGAAAAGTTTGTTCTGGGTAATTCATCAGCATTATCAATCATTTCATCAATTACATTTTTTATTTTTTCAATGATTATTTTGTTCCTGTCATTTTTCAGATCAGGCTCCGGTATTTCTTTTATCTTAAGCTCTGAAAGCATTGCTCTACTTGTAAGATCATTAAAGTATAGTCCCTCGTAATGGCATATCTTAATGGCCTTGTAAATTGTTTCAGCGTCAGATTCTTTGGCCAGGTAACCATCAGCACCCAACTCCATCATGCGGTTGATCATGCGATGGTCGGTATGCATGGAAAGCATGATCACTTTAATATCAGAGAATAAATTTTTTATTTCAGTTAGTGTTGCCAGACCATCCATAACTGGCATTTGAATATCCAGTAATGCCACATCAACTTTCATGAGCTTAAGGATACTTAATACCAGCATTCCATTATCAGCTTCCGCCACCATTTGTATATCATCATATGCTGCAAGACAGGTTTTGATACCGGTTCGGACAATGGTATGATCATCTGCAATAACAACTTTTATAACATGGGTATCGGGGGTATGCATGGATAGGATTAAATAAGAAATTAGAAGTACGAATTAATTTGAGTAGTCGGATTTTCCCAATTTAATTATTATTTGTTTTTTTCTGTTGAGAGCTGAAATATTAATGAAAATATTATTATTATTTAGTAATATATCTTAGTACTACAACTTCATTTAGTTAGGATAAATACTGACCACGGTCTAAACAATAAATGATTATAAAACTTGTAATGAACTGGTGGCCCAAATGGAATAAATAGTAAAAACCTTTCACTTGTGTTTTGAATTTTATCAAGCACTTTTGTAAAGCGCATGATCACAAAAAAGATAGGACTTATAAAAGAAGGGAAAATACCGGCGGATAATAGGGTAGCATTGACACCAGCTCAATGTAAATTGATTCATCAGCAATATGAAGGTGTGCAAATCATAGCCGAACATTCTAAGGATCGTTGTTTTTCAGATGCTGAATACAAAAGGGCAGGAGTTGATCTGGTAGATGATATGAGTGATTGTGAAATCCTGATAGGTATCAAAGAGATCCCGGTTGAACTATTGATAGCAAACAAAACTTATCTTTTTTTTTCACATACAAAAAAAAAGCAGCCGCACAATCAAAAATTATTGCAATCCGTCATAAAGAGGAAAATAACGCTGATAGATTTTGAATGTCTGGAACATGAAGATGGGCAAAGGATAATTGGTTTTGGTTTTTTTGCGGGCATAGTAGGGGCACATAATGGCATGATGGCTTATGGCAACCGAACAGGTGCTTATCAACTGGACCGTGTGCATAATCATAAAACTTTCCGTAAGCTATTACATACTTATTTCGGATTAAATCTTCCAAATGTAAAAATAACCGTAACCGGCTCTGGCAGGGTAGCACAGGGCATATTGGAAGTAATGAACCTCATGCAGATCAGGCAGGTAGAAAAAGAAGAATACCTTGAAAAGGACTTTTCCTATCCTGTGTATATTCATCTCAAAGGCAGTGATCTCTATGCTCTTAAAAAAGATGGATCGTATAGCCGGGCTCATTTTCACAAATACCCCAGACAATATAAAAGTATTTTTTCACCTTACCTGACGACTACAGATATATTAATGAACGGTGTCTATTGGGATCAGCACATTCCGCGTCTTTTTCAAAAAAGCGATGTGGCTCATTCATCGTTTCGCATACAGGTGATAGCCGATGTAACGGATGATAAAAACGGATCAATACCGATCAATAAAGGCGATCAGAAAATTGAAAACCCCGTTTATGGGATTGACAAAAAAACTCTCCAAAAAACCGCACCTTATTTATCCGGATCTATTGATATTATGGCTGTTGGAAATTTACCCAATGAATTGCCAAGAGATGCCTCCCGGTATTTTGGTGAGCAAATGATCAAGCATGTTTTACCTAATCTTTTTTCTGGTGATTCGGATGTTTTGAAGAGAGCTACAATAGTTGAAAACGGTGTCCTTACAGAACCCTACCAATATTTACAGGATTATGCGAATGGAGAATGAATAATTACATTTTTAAATAATAATCGCAGAGCAATGCAGTGAATTCTTTTGTATAGGTCCCCTCATTATCCTTTATTGCTAATTCTTTTTCAATGATTTCGGTTTCATTTTTTGAACCCTTTATCATCATTCTGAAATATTTATGCTTATACGTTTGTTTCACAAATACTATTTCATTGATAAAGAGTTTTTCTTTTTTCAAAAATAATTCCAGATCTCTTTTTCTTTTATAAGGGAGGTGTAAAAAGAATACTCCTACCAAACTTAATTTCTCATTTATGATTGCGAAGAGCTTATCCCATCTCAATCCATCACTGTGGTGTGCTGTGTTTTTATTTTTTATTGTTGATGGAATTTCATTTTGGTAAAAAGGCGGATTGGAAATTATGCAATCGTAATTTGACTTTTCAAAATGCAATATGTCTTCATTAAAAATTATTATTTGATTTTGAAAAAGCGATGCAATGCAATTGTATGATGCCTGCTCTGCTGCATAGGCATTTAATTCTACAGCATCAATTAAAACATTTGTTTTCTGTGCTGTCATTAAAGCCAGCAAACCTGTACCTGTTCCTATATCTAAAACCTTTTGAACAGTATGTAACTCTTGAATATTCTCAGCACACCACGCGCCAAATAAGCAGGCATCTGTTGTCACCTTCATAGCGGTTTGATCCTGGAAGACTATGAATTGTTTGAATCGAAAAAAATTTTGGGGCATACATTTTTACCACGGAGCACGGGCTTTTATTTCAACTGACAAAGGTGAAAAATCTCCTACGCAGTATTTATAGTAGGCTGCAATCGCTATCATGGCTGCATTATCAGTGCAATATTCGTAAGCGGGGATGTGCGTTTGCCAATTGTTTTCTTTGCCAATTGCATCAAGACCTGTCCGCAAAGCACTGTTTGCAGAAACACCACCTGCCAGGCAGATTGTTTTGATGCCGGTTTGCAGGGCTGCTAAAGTCAATTTTTTCAATAAAATATGTACTATTGCTTTTTGCACGGATGCACATAGATCATTGAGATTTTCTTCAATGAATTTTGGATTTCTTGTTATTTCTTTCTGCAGGAAATAAAGTACTGAAGTTTTTAAACCACTGAAACTAAAATTCAGATCTGGTACCTGGGGTTCAGCAAAACGGAAGCGGTTGGGATCTCCGCCCATTGCATATTTGTCTATTAGTGGTCCACCGGGATATGGAAGACCTAATAATTTCGCAGTTTTATCAAATGCTTCACCTGCAGCATCATCAACCGTTTCGCCAATTACCTTCATCTCCAAAGCAGATTTTGCCAACACAATTTGTGTATGACCGCCACTAACCGTAAGGCATAAAAAAGGAAAAAATGGTTTAGGATCTTCAATAAGGTTACTCAATACATGCGCCTGCATGTGATGTATCGCTATCAAAGGTTTATTACCTGCAAGGGCCAATGATTTTGCAAAGCCGCTTCCAACCAACAATGCACCGATCAATCCCGGTGCTTGTGTAAAAGCAAATGCATCAATTTCTTTGAGTGTCACGTTCGCATTTTTCAATGCAGTATCCACTACGGGCACTATGTTTTGTAGATGAGCACGACTTGCCAGTTCAGGTACCACGCCACCATATTGTGCATGAACATTTTGGTTAGCTATAAAATTGGAAAGGATAACGCCATCGCGACAAACAGAAGCTGAAGTTTCATCGCATGATGATTCTATTGCTAAAATGGTAATGCTATCTGCCTTGATAGGGAAGATCATATTTCTAATGTATAAGCTGCACAATTGAAATTTAAACTGCTATTCTTCGTATGGCGATTTGAATGGTTAGGAAAAGTTTTGCAGTTGAATCTTAAACCCCTCAACTGCGAATAGCCACTACAGGATCCAATTTAGAAGCTCTATATGCCGGAATGATTCCTGCTAAAAGACCTACAACGATGCAAATAGCAATACCGATAATCAATAAACTTGTAGAGATAAAAATTGGAAAATCAAAAAGAATGGTTACCATTTGCGTGAGGCCAAATACAAGTAAGATACCAATGATGCCACCAATGATGCAAAGGAATGCAGACTCTAACAGGAACTCAGTAAGTATCACTCCACTTTTTGCACCTATCGCTTTTTTTAATCCTATTTGCGGCGTTCTTTCTTTTACGGAAACAAACATAATATTCGCAACACCAAACATTCCGACAATCAAAGAAAGGGCTGCAATGGCCCATCCACCAATATTTACACTTACGAATGCTTTGCTCAGCATATCACTAAAAGCAGCGATATCATTTAAAGCAAAATCATCTTCCTGTGTGGGGTTTAGCTTATGTATAGAACGCATTACACCACGCAGATCCTCCTGTAATTCTTTACTGCTGATTCCATCTTTGCCTTGCACCAGTATCAGTGGTGAGGCTCTTCTTTCATCCATAATTGTGCGGGCAAACCTGTAAGGCATTACCATACTCTGGTCAAATTGCCAGCCCCCCAACATTTGCTTGCCTTGTTTTTTAATTACTCCAACGATGATGCATTTTTTTCCCCTGGTGCCAATCACTTTTCCAATCGCTCTTTCCGATTCTCCAAATAATTTTTCAGCGATTTCATTACCTACTACTACAGCATTGCTGCCACTTTCAAAATCACTGTTGCTCATGTACCGTCCATATTCTATTTCAACAGGCTGGATATATGAAAAATCTTCACTCACACCATATAATGCCACTCCCTTAATGACATTGTCAGATGCTTCCAGATTGTCTGATACATTTATTTCAAAGGCTGCCAATTTTGCCGTTCCTGTCCGTTCTTTTATCATTTCCACTTCAGCATATTTTGGTGACGGGCGTTTTACATACTTCCACCAGGGATAATCATGCCCCCCCTCTGAGCCATATACCCATTTATCTAAGTATATAGTATTTGTGCCTAAAGATTTTATCTCTTTTTGCAAATTATGTTCAAGGCTTTGTACAGTGGAGAGAACACCAATAATGCAAAAAATTCCTATCGTAATTCCAAACAGTGACAAAAAGGTACGCAGCTTGTTTTTCCATAGTTCCTGCAAAGCCATTTTGAAACTACTTCCTGTTATTTCCAGTATGCGGCGCATCCAAACAAAAGTACTGATTATGCCTTAGTCTTAGCCGGTAAGCGCAAAGCATTAATTTTTAAAAGACCGCATAAAACGGTTTTTTTTGTTCGTCAATATACTGTCGAGCAACATCAATACCAACACCACATTGACCATGATAAAAAAATTTATGTTGGACGACGAAAATAAATCATAACCCGATATTGAATTTTCAAAAGGAATCTGCTCCCGAACGTCTACCGATTCAAACCAATTAATGCCTTTGACACTGTATATTAAAAAACCAAGAATAACGATAATAAAGAAAGCTGCAATTGTGCGGATAATATTTACATTAATATATTTTTTTGTTGCAGGTGCAATTTTCATCTGAGCAATTCCTTCCATTACATTTTTGGCAAACCGCAATGGTGGCTGTTCTAATTCTATTTGTGCCATCAGGTTGTGCATATCAACTAATTCAGAATACTTCGTTTGCCATTCTGTATTACAGGAAATAAGATGCAGGATAGTAGTGTTCATTTCCGGGGTGGTGCTTCCATCTATATAATCCCAAAGAAGCCCTTCTTTTTGATGTGCAGACATTGATTCTATTTCTATTGAATTCATATCTAAGTTTTGTAAAATTTTATGAATAAAGTTCTGAAATTTCAGCCCTAAAATATTTTTGCATTTTTTCTTTCAATTTGATCCTCGCCCTGTGCAATTGCACTTTCACGGCATTTACATCTTTTCCAAGTATTTGCGAAATTTCATTGACACTCTGTTCGCCTTTATAAAAAAGAGTGAGAATCACTGCATCCTGTGGGGTCAACATTTGAATTGCTTCGGTCACCATGAGTACCTTAGTTTTTTGTTCTATTACACTAGCCGGGATGCCCCCTCCTATATTTTCAAAAGCTTTTATAAACGCTTCCGAATCTAACGAATGAAAATGCACTCTTTTTTTTCTTAAAAAGGTAATACAGGTGGTAACAGATATCGTATAAAGCCAGGTGCTCAATTTTGATGTTCCTTTGAAATCAGCAATTGATCTATACGCTTTAACAAAAACGTCCTGCGCTACTTCTTCAGCATCTTCCCGGGATTTTAGATACCGCAAAGCAATACTGAAAACAAAATTTTGATGTCGCTCTACAAGTAATGCAAAGGATTGCTTATCACCTTGCAATACCATGCTTATAATATCTGTGTCAGAAAGTTTGGTTTGCATTGCTGTTTTCTAAGACGCTGGTTTGATAAAGCAGGTTACACTACAATTTCCTTATTAGGATTTTTACAAGTTACTTATGCTTAAGGATTAATTTGTAGTTTATGCAGTTTAAATAATTAGTACAATATTGTAACCTTAAAGGACCAGTATATGTCAAAGTATATGAAACCACAATTAATTACTCTAAATATTAAATCATGAATAATGCTGTTTTTTTAATTCCTATTCTTTCATCCATTGGAGCTTTTGCTTTGATATTCGGAATCGTATATTTAAAAACACGGGAAAATATGGCTTTGATAGAGAAGGGCATGAACCCTAAAAAATATGCAAATAGTCCGGCTCCGTTTCGAAGTCTAAAGATTGGCCTTTTATTTCTGGGAGCGGGTTTAGGCTTATTGCTTGCCTATTTCATTGATTTTAATGTTGAAGACAGAGGCGACAATCCGGCGATTTATTTTTCACTGATTGCAGTTGGTGGTGGACTCGGTCTTATCATTTCCTATTTTGTAGAGCGAAAAGAATGGATGAACAACAAGACTGATACAGGAGAAATATAAAATTAAACTGAAAATAAAGCGGGCAGATTAATTTAAAACCTCTTTTGCTTTTTGTATCACTTTATCTGTACTGCCGGATACTTCATAAAATCCCTGTGTGCGCCAGCGGAACCGTGCCAGGTAAGCTTTCATCCTATTTTGAACTTCCATTTTTTCAAGCGGGGGAATCTTGCTCAGGTTAATACTATCTTTCATTGCATAGTTTACCAGTTGTTGCCACGCATCGGATGTATTTCGATATCGGTTCGCAAAATCAGTGGGCGTTTTATAACTTTGAAATTCAGGTAAATGATTAATATAATATGTATAAACAAAATTGTTGAAACGACCTTCAAGATAGAGTTCTGTTATGCTCCGGGTATAGAGTCCGGAATCTACAGCTACAAATATATCAGGCATAATACCGCCACCACCAAACACTTTTCTTCCGCCATTTGTTTTGAATGACTGTGTGGTATTTGCATGAAAAGAATCAGCATACAGCATTTGTCCATTATTATACCGCTCCAACAATTCATCCATATAAATTTTCTTACCCTTGTCGTAAGGACGCTGAATACTTCTGCCGGAAGGCGTAAAATAGCGGGCAACACTAAGGCGGATGGCTGAGCCATCATTAAGGCCATATTGTTCCTGTACCAGTCCTTTGCCAAAGCTTCTTCTTCCGATGATGGTAGCCCGATCCCAGTCCTGAAGTGCACCCGCGAGTATCTCAGTAGCGCTTGCAGATAATTCATCTATCAATACCACCAATTCTCCCTTTTCGAATATACCCTGTTTACCGGCTTTATATTCTCGGCGGGGAGTGTTAGAGCCCTGTGTGTAAACGATCAATTTATCCCCATCCAAAAAATCATCCGCCAAAGCAACTGCCTGGCTTACCAGACCGCCGCCATTTCCTCTCATATCCAATACCAGGCTTTTCAATCCTTTCTTTTGCAGGTCTTCTATAGCACTGATAAATTCTTTGTGTGTTGTCTCTGAAAATTTATTTAGCTTGATGTAACCTTTTGTGGAATCCAACATGTAAAAAGCATCCAAAGAAGGAATTGGAATGGTGCCACGTACAACATCATAATTTTTAATTGTATCGTTTCTTATCAAAGTCAGCTTTACCTTAGTTCCTCCCTTCCCACGAATCATTCTTTTGATAGCCGTACTTGGCAAAGTTTTACTTACTATGGAAGAATCATCTACTTTAAGAATTTTGTCTCCTATTTGCAAACCGGCTTTATCTCCGGGTCCTTTTGCTATTACATGAAGTATATGCACTGTATCCTTAAAAATGTTGAATTCAACTCCGATGCCTTCAAAGTTTCCAACAATATCTTCATTGGCTTCACTAAGATTAGATGCAGGAATATATACAGAATGTGGATCGAGGTGATTCATTATTCCCTCCATAGCATCGTCTTGTAAAGAGTCCATTCCCAAGGAATCAACATACCTATTTTTGATAAGGTCAAGGGCTTCCTGCAAAGCGCTTCTTTTATCAGTTTTAAAAAATCCCCTGGTACTGCCGGTTTGTTGATGAAGTTTGAATCCGAAAAACATTCCGCAAATCATGACCAATGAAAAAATAAGTGGTAGCCAGACTTGTAATTTTTTATTCCTCATCGTCTATCATTACTTTGTAAATTGTTGCAAAATAGCCCATTTGAAATAATGATACTGTTTTGTCAACACATTTCAACAATACTTTAAGCACTGAAAATCAAATGTCTGCAACACTCATTGCCGATAGTGGCGCCACCAAAGCTGAATGGGTAATAATCCAAAAAGGAATAACAAAAACCTTTTTTACCCAGGGTATCAATCCTTACTTTTTAAACTCTGATGAAATTGCCTTATTGCTGGAGAATGAATTAAAGATTCAACTGCCGGAAACAGATGTGAGTGAAATCTTTTTTTACGGAACAGGCTGTGCAAATCCTGAAAATGCTGCAAGCGTTAAAAGGGCTTTAAAAAAAACATTCCCATTGGCAAAGTGCGAAGTGAAAACTGATATAGAAGCTGCAGCAAGATCGGTATGCATGCACGAAAAAGGTATAGCCTGTATCCTTGGAACCGGTTCCAATTCCTGTTTCTATAATGGGAAAAAGATTGTCAAAAACAGTCCCGGCATTGGCTATGTTTTAGGGGACGAAGGCAGTGGAGCATACCTGGGTAAAAAGGTGATACAGTATTATATGTACAATACTTTAGATGAAGATCTGAGAGCCCGGTTTGATGCAAAATTTGTTACTAATTCAGTTGAAATTCTTGATAACGTTTACAAAAAGCCATTGCCAAACCGCTACCTTGCCGGCTTTGTAATGTTCCTTGCTGAAAACCGGGGACATTATATGATCGAAAATATTTTAGAGGATGGATTGAATGATTTTTTCTTTCTGCATCTCTGTAAGTATCCCGAAGTTTGGAAATATCCTGTAAATTTTGTGGGCAGCGTTGCACATGGATTCCAGGATGTATTATTACAGCTTTGCCAGTCGTACCAGTTTGAGCTGGGCACAGTGCTTAAAAACCCAATGCCAGGATTGATAGACTATCATTCAAAAATAAAAATATGATTCAAAACCACTTTGAAAAAATAACAGAACAACCAAGCAAGCACAGGCATTTAGAGAAAATGTCGGTAGGCGAAATTCTTACAAACATCAACAATGAGGACAAAACTGTTGCCGGAGCAGTAGAAAAAGCAATACCGCAAATAAAAAGATTAGTCGGTGCTATTGCAGATAAAATGCTGGCCGGGGGAAGAATATTTTACATTGGTGCAGGCACCAGCGGAAGGTTGGCAGTAGTAGATGCCAGTGAATGTCCGCCTACGTATGGAGTACCTTATGGATTGGTAATTGCAATCATTGCCGGCGGTGATGAAGCCATTACCAAAGCCGTTGAGAATGCAGAAGACGATTTAGCCCAGGGTTGGAAAGATCTGCAAAAGCATAACATAAATGACAAAGATGTAGTGATCGGTATCGCTGCCAGTGGAACCACACCTTATGTAATTGGCGCGTTGAAACAATGTCAGCGAAGAGGAATCATCACAGGTTGTATTGCAAATAATCCTGGTTCGCCATTGACCGATGTTGCTGACTTTCCCATAGAAGTAGCTGTGGGCCCTGAGTTCGTTACAGGAAGCACAAGAATGAAAAGTGGTACATCTCAAAAGCTTGTGCTGAATATGATCTCAACCGCTGTGATGATCTTACTGGGCAGGGTAGAAGATAATAAAATGGTGAACATGCAATTAACAAATGAAAAATTGATAGACAGGGGCACAAAAATGATCATGGAAAATTTGGGGTTGACAGATTATGAGCATTCAAAGGAAATGTTGTTGAAACATGGCAGTGTAAAGAAAGCTGTGGATGCGATGAGTTGAGGTAATTAGCTGATTAGCTAATTAGTTAATGTGATGATTAGCAGATTTTATATCTAAAACAATGAATTTAGGTTCTCCTTATAAAAAAGATAATGAAGTTTTAAATCTTTCCTTTGAATTTGCACTTCAAATAATTAAATATACCGAAGTTTTAGAAATATTGAAAAGGTACAATATGGCTAATCAATTATTCAAAAGTGGGACTTCTTACATGCAAATATCAGGGAGGCTCAAAATACAGAGAGTAAAGCAGACTTCATACATAAAATGAAAATAGCGGCAAAAGAAGCAGAAGAAACAGAAGGATGGATATTATTATGCCAACATGCTCCATCTTATCCTGAACCTATTGATCTGGGCGAAAAACTTACATCTATTTTAAAACTATTAAATAAAATCATTGGTACGAGTAAGAGAAATAATCTCTAATTAGCTAATCATCACAATCTCGCGAATCAATTAGCATAAGGGAATAAAATAAGCTAATCAGCTAATCCAAAAATCAGCTAATCAACCTAATGCACAACATCGAACCATTTTATAACTGGCGGCACATTTATGTAAGCGAGGAAGACGAGCAATCGCCCTTCTATCAGCGGGAGTACTCTGAATTTGAATTTACGCAAACTGTTTATAATTATTACATACATCCGCAATGGGATGAATTCGGAAGCAAAACGCTTTATTTAAAGATGCTGATGGTAGATTATGAAGAGCACTACGCAATCATTGAGCTTATAGGAGAATGGAACGATGCTATAGAAAATGATATAATGACCTTGAAAAGAGATGTGATTGATAAGTTTGAAGCTTTAGGGATTAATAAATTTATCCTTATTGCAGAAAACGTCCTGAATTTTCACAGCAGCGACAGAGATTATTATGAAGAATGGTACGAAGAAGTTTCTGATGAAAAAGGCTGGATCGTTTGTATCAACATGCCGCAGGCTACACAATATGATTTCAAAAAAGCAAAGATCAACCGGTATATTGAATTAATGGAACTGGACAATTGGCGCATTTATAAGCCCTTTCACTTATTCAAAAAGATTGATAATGATATCAATCAGCGCATTTCTGTTTAGCTACTATATATTCTTTAATTGCTCTATTTTTTGAGATTCCCCACTTACATTTGCATAACTTTTTTTCAACCTCTCCTTCACACTATATGAAATGGTCTTTCTTCTTTAGTTCCGCAGTTGGTAGAAAATATGTAATGGCGCTGACAGGGCTTTTCCTTATCTCTTTTTTATTGATTCATGTGGGTTTAAACGCATGCATTTTTGCTGATTGGGTTGATACTACCGACAATGGAAAAATGTTTAACAAAGCTGCACATTTCATGGGTTCTACCATTGTGACCCGAATCCTTGAAATTGTTTTATTTGCTGGTTTTATCATTCACATTATTCAGGGATATGTAATAGAAGCAAAAAACGGTAAGCTTCGCGGTAAGGGCTATAAACAAGCTTTAGGGAACCGGGGCAGCCCATGGATGAGCCGGAGTATGGCTCTATTAGGCACTCTTATTTTTCTTTTTTTAATTGTACATATTTCAAAGTTTTGGTGGTCATCCAGAATTACACACGACATAGATTCCGTAACCTATAATGGAGTTGAAATGCATAATTTATTCCTTAGAATGTATGATGTATTTCAAAATCCTTTGCTTGTAATATTCTATCTTGTAGGAGTGGCTGCCTTGGGCTTTCACCTATGGCATGGCTTTCATAGTTCATTCCGAAGCATGGGCGTACACAATAAAAAATACATAAACCTTTTGAAAGTATTGGGCTATGGCTTTACATTGTTTGTATCCATTGGTTTTGCATTAATGCCGGTGAGTATGTATTTAGGCTGGGTGAATCCAACTTAATGAATAGATAAAAAAAGTCATTCCAAAAAAGAATTTCAAATCAGAAATTGAACATGCTTGACGCAAAAATTCCGGAAGGTCCTTTAGAAAAAAAATGGGAAGATTATAAATCTCATGTGCGTTTGGTAAATCCTGCCAACAAAAGAAAATTAGAGATCATCGTAATAGGCACAGGGCTTGCGGGTGCTTCAGCTGCTGCGTCATTAGGCGAATTGGGATATAAAGTAAAAGCATTTTGTTTCCAGGATTCGCCCCGTCGGGCACATTCTATTGCTGCACAAGGCGGCATCAATGCAGCAAAAAATTATCAGAACGACGGTGACTCTGTGTTCCGTCTTTTTTACGATACCATCAAAGGTGGTGACTATCGTGCACGTGAGGGCAATGTGTACCGCCTGGCAGATGTAAGCCGTAATATTATTGATCAGTGCGTAGCACAAGGTGTTCCTTTTGCACGTGAGTATGGCGGGCTTTTGAGCAACCGCTCATTTGGTGGCACACAGGTACAACGTACATTTTATGCCGCGGGACAAACTGGTCAACAACTTTTGATCGGAGCTTATCAGGCAATGGAGCGACAAATAGCATTGGGCAATGTAAAAATGTACACACGCCATGAAATGCTCGAGCTCGTGATGGTTGATGGAAAAGCACGAGGCATTATTGCCAGAGACCTTGTGAGCGGAGACTTGGAAAGGCATTTTGGTCATGCCGTATTACTATGCAGTGGAGGATATGGGAATGTATTTTACCTATCTACAAATGCAATGGGATGCAATACCACTGCTATATGGAAAGCCCACAGAAAAGGTGCACTATTTGGAAATCCATGTTTTACACAAATTCATCCTACCTGTATTCCCGTTTCAGGCGATCATCAATCCAAGCTGACACTGATGTCCGAATCGCTGCGCAATGATGGTAGAATATGGGTGCCTAAAAAACAAGATGACAATCGCAAACCAATAGATATACCAGAAGAAGAACGGGACTATTACCTTGAGCGCAGGTATCCTGCATTTGGCAATCTGGTTCCACGTGATGTGGCATCCCGTGCTGCAAAAGAGCGTTGTGATGCCGGTTATGGAGTTGGCTCGTCGAGGCAGGCTGTATATCTGGATTATGCAGCAGCCATTCAGCGATATGGCGGCATTGAAGCAGGTAAAAGAAATATGCTGAATGCTGATGCAGCAACAATTACCGCACTTGGTAAAGAAGTAGTGAAAGAAAAATATGGTAATCTTTTCGATATGTATGAAAAGATTACGGGTGAGAATCCTTACGAAATTCCCATGCGCATTTATCCGGCAGTGCATTATACAATGGGTGGCTTGTGGGTGGACTATGAATTGATGACTACCATACCTGGCTTATATGCATTAGGCGAATGTAATTTTTCTGATCATGGAGCAAACAGGCTTGGTGCATCTGCCCTGATGCAGGGACTTGCTGATGGTTATTTTGTAATACCCTATACTATTGGTAATTACCTCGCCGATGAAATTGCTACGGTGGCTATATCTACTGATCATCCTGCGTTTGTTGAAACAGAAACACTGGTTCGTAATCGCATAGAAAAACTGATGAGTATTGGTGGCAAACAAAGCGTGGAGAGCATGCACAAAAGACTGGGAAAGATCATGTGGGATAAATGCGGTATGGCACGCAATGCTAGAGCACTCGAAGAAGCTATAATAGAAATTCAGGATCTGAAAATAGAATTCTGGAGCGATTTGCGCATTCCCGGAACCATCAGTGAGTTTAATCCCGAACTGGACAAGGCTGGGCGGGTTGCAGACTTTATAGAATTAGGTGAACTCATGTGTAAGGATGCCTTGTTGAGAAGCGAAAGTTGTGGCGGGCATTTCAGGGAAGAGCATCAAACCGATGAAGGCGAAGCGCTGCGGCATGACGGCGAATTTATGTTCGTGTCCGCATGGGAAATGAAGGGTGAGCATGAATGGGAATTGCACAAAGAGCCACTGCAATATGAAGTGGTGAAGCCGAGTCAACGCTCTTACAAATAAGCCCCTGCCTAGGAATCTATTAGTTCTTATTTAGATAGTTAATTTATGTAACCAGCAGAGGAACATCTGTCAGCTTCTGTTGCGTCGCACACTTCAACTGCAACAATATTATTCAACAAGTTCAATTCTAAGTTATCCGCATCGAGCGGAACGGCTGCTAAGTATGGAACATTACAATATGAATCTGACACTGAAAGTTTGGCGTCAGGCAAATAAAACAAGCAAGGGCAGATTTGAAACCTATAAGGTAACAAACATTTCATCGGAAATGTCGTTTCTCGAAATGTTTGATGTGCTCAATGAACGCCTGATCGTAGAAGGTAAAGATCCCATCGCTTTTGACCATGATTGCCGGGAAGGTATTTGTGGTACTTGTTCTATGCATATCAATGGTCGTCCGCATGGGCCATGGCATGCTACTACTACATGTCAGTTGCATATGCGTGCTTATAAAGATGGCGATACAATAGTAGTGGAACCTTGGCGGGCAAAAGGATTTCCGGTTATTAAAGATCTGGTTACAGACCGTACGGCCTTTGACCGGATCATTCAATCTGGTGGGTTTATATCTATCAATACAGGTAATGCAGTTGATGGCAATTCAATACCAATAGAAAAAGACCATGCTGATGCATCTTTTGGTGCAGCAAGTTGTATAGGTTGTGGAGCCTGTGTTGCAGCCTGTAAGAATGCTTCTGCTTCGCTATTTACTGCTGCTAAAATTTCTCACCTTGGTTTGCTACCGCAAGGAGTACCGGAAAGAAAAAACAGGGTGCTAAGCATGGTCGCACAGATGGAAAAAGAAGGGTTTGGTAGCTGTACTTTCACAGGAGCATGCGAAGCAGTTTGCCCCAAGGAAATTTCAATTACTAATATTTCCCGAATGCATAGAGATTTTTTGGTTGCTGGTTTGTCTGCAGATAAATAAAACCTGATCGTTGCTGAGGACTAAGGATATAATCCTTTTAATACTTGTTAGCAGATAAAGTTTTTACCCAGACCTCAAACGAACACTTCTGTACTTGTTTCAGCATGTTATTTTCTTGTCGTTATCGAATAAAATTATGAATTTTTCAACACACCACTAAGGCGGACTTAATCACACGTACACTTAAGGTGTGCCGTAGGCACAAAATATTTGTAGAAACAATGTTATAGAAAGGTTTTGTATGCCGTAAGTACACAACATCAGGCAGAAAAGTCAGAAAGGTCGGAAAGGTATCGAACCTACGGCACGAAATTCTGTTTAGGTGCATTCTATTTCAAACATTTTGCTCCGATGGAGCAATAGTGAATAACTATGCTAAGGGAGTTACTTGGTTACCTTGAAATCCAAAAAAATATGCTTGCAGACTTTACAAATAAAAACGTTTTAATCAGCGGCGGTTCAAGAGGTATTGGCAGGGCTTGTGCACAACTATTTTCCGACCTGAATGCTAATGTTATTATTACTTATAAATCGAATGTTGAGGACGCCAGGCAAACTCTTGAAATGCTGAAGCCAGGACAACAGCACAGCATGTACCAATTGGATTTGGCTGATGCAGGCACCATTGAAATCTTTTTTCAGGACCTTATCCAAAAGTATAAACAGGTTGATGTTTTGGTAAATAATGCCGGTGTATTTATAGATCATAAAATTGATGAAGTTTCGTACGACGAATGGCAACAGGCCTGGAGTGAAACGATCAATACAAACCTGGTTGGTGTAAGTAACTTAACATACTTTGTTGCCCGACAGATGATACGGCAAGGAGGTGGTAAAGTTGTAAATGTTTCTTCCCGTGGTGCTTTTCGTGGCGAACCCAACCATCCGGCTTATGGAGCCAGCAAGGCGGGGTTGAATGCAATGAGCCAATCACTTGCTGTTGCGCTTGCCCCATATAATATAATAATTGGAGTGGTTGCACCTGGCTTTGTAGAAACAGATATGGTTGCCGACTACTTGAACAGTGAAGGGGGTGAAGCGGTTAAAAAGCAAAGCCCTTTAAACAGAGTGGCAACACCAGATGAAGTAGCACGTGTTATAGGGGTATTTGCCAGTGAAGGTTTTGAGTTTATGACCGGCGGCATTGTTGACATTAACGGAGCTTCCTATCTGAGAAGTTGATTTATTCTTAAAGCTGAGTTTCCTTTTTGCAAAATTTCTTAAATGAATTGGTTTAAAGGCAGGAAAGAGGTATCAGGTTGATTCAATACAAAGGAACTCGAAGCCTAACCAGCCTTTCGTCTTTAACATATAATCCTATGTTTACAGAATAAAAAACTGCATTTTTACGTTTCGTGGGAACCCTTATCTGTGAAGCTTTTTAGCCGTATAGCAATCTTTTTTACATTATCGCTCTTTGCCTGGTATGCAAAGGCTCAACAACCCTTATATACACTACAATCTAACCTACGGGTAAAAAAAATTTCTACTCATACTACTATGCTTCAGGTGGATTCATTGAGCATAGTTCCAGGTACTTTTTTTATGAGTGGCGCCGATACATCTTTTTATCATCTCGATTTTGTGAATGCTATTCTTACATGGAAATCTCAACCACAACAGGACAGCGTTGAAGTCACCTACAGAGTATTTCCATACAAATTAAATGCATCTGTTCAAAGACTCAATTACGACAGCATTGTAAAATATACCTACCTCAAACCTTTTGAGTTTAATAAGAATGAGCGTACAACAGACCGGTTAATCAATTTTGGAAACCTTGATTATAATGGAAGCTTTGGCCGCGGTATTGCCTTTGGTAATAACCAGGATGCGGTTGTTACATCGAATTTTCAATTGCAACTAAATGGTATGCTTGGCGACAGCATAGAAATAGCCGCTGCCATTACAGATAATAATATTCCCATTCAACCGGATGGCACCACACAACAGTTAAATGAATTTGACCAGGTGTTTTTACAATTCAGAAAAAAGAACTGGCAATTGAACTTAGGTGATATTGACATTCGGCAAAATGGATTGTATTTTTTGAATTTTTATAAAAGACTGGAAGGAATTGCTTTTCAGATAAGCAATACAATATCTCCTGCATTAAGGTCATCCACACTTTTGAGTGGTTCTATTGCCAAAGGGAAATTTACAAGGAATATTTTTCAGGGCCTTGAAGGCAATCAGGGTCCATACAGGCTTACTGGTGCAAACAATGAATTCTTTTTCATTGTTCTTCCGAATACAGAACGTGTGTTCTTAGATGGTGAATTATTGCAGCGTGGAGAAGATGGAGATTATGTTATCAATTACAATACAGCAGAAGTCACCTTTACGCCACGACGTATGATCACCAAGGATTCCAGGATACAAATTGAATTTGAATATGCCGACCGGAATTTTTTGAATTCTAATTTATATGCATACCAAACAGTAGACCTGAACAATAAATTAAAAATAAAAATAGGTGCCTTTCAAAATAGTGACGCAAAAAATTCAGGTATCAATCAATCACTGGATGGAAAGCAAAAATTATTTTTAAATACTATTGGCGATAGTATCAACCAGGCATTTTTTCCTGCTATTGCCCTGGATTCTTTTTCAACTGACCGTATTTTATATGAATTACAATACTTCACCAATGGGGCCCAAATTGATTCTTTTTATAGATATTCAGTTGACTCAGCGACAGCAAGATATTCACTTTCCTTTACTGATGTAGGTCAGGGAAATGGAAATTATATCCCTGATTTCAATGGTGCTAATGGTAAAGTATATCGTTTTGTAGAACCGATAGTAGGAGCAAGGCAAGGCTCATTTGAGCCAGTCACCAGATTGGTAACACCAAAGCGACAACAACTCATAAGTGTAGCTACCGATTACCAGATAGATAAGAATAATCTATTGAAAACAGAATTTGCATTGAGCAGTTTTGACGTAAATACATTTTCAGATAAAAACAGCGGTGATGACCAGGGGATGGCAGCACGCATTCAATATACGAATACACTTTCTATCAGGCCTGCTAAAGGTTTGCAATTGACAACAAATGTAGATTATGAATACGTGCAGAAAATGTTCAGGCCGCTGGAACGCCTGCGCTATGTGGAATTCAGCCGGGAGTGGGGCTTACCACTCACCACGCAACCGGTGCAGGAAAATATTTTTCGTGCATCTACTCAATTAAAAAATAAAAGAGATCAGGCGCTTAATTATCAATTCATGACTTATCAGCGCAGCGATCAGTACCGGGGAGCCCAACATATAATACAACAGGTAATGAATTTTCAGGGATGGAAATTCAATAACCAATTTGCCGTTACAGATTTTACAAACAGTACGGACAAAGGAAGATTTATCAGGCCTGTAGTGGATATCAGCAAACAATTAGATAAGCTGGAATCTATGAGGGTAGGGGTAAGGTATGCCTTGGAAAAAAATGAAGTACGCGACAAAAAAGCGGATAGTATTTCTTTCAACAGTTTTTCATTTGATACTTATTCGGCTTACATCAAATCTGATGAAACAAAAAAAAACAGGTATGGGCTTACATTTTTTACCCGTGCCGATAAGTATCCTTATGCGAAACAATTGGTGAAAGGGGACCGGAGTTATAACGTAAACCTGCAGACAGAATTATTGAAAAGTGAAAAGCACCAGTTTTTATTAAATACTACTTTTCGACGGCTTGATGTGTATAATGAAATAGTAGCAAGGCAAAAGCAGGATAGAACTATTCTTGGTAGAGCAGAATATTTGATCCGTGAATGGAATGGTTTTGTAACAGGAAATGTATTTTATGAGTTGGGTGCAGGACAAGAACAAAAACGTGACTTCACATATCTTGAAGTGCCTGCCGGACAGGGAGAATATACATGGATAGATTATAATGAAGATGACATTCAGCAGCTCAATGAATTTGAAATTGCACAGTTCCGCGACCAGGGAAAATTCATACGGATTCTGATACCGACAAACCAGTTTACCAAAGCAAATTTTACAACGCTCAATTATAGTTTCACTTTTAATCCAAAAGCAATTACCAAAAAAGGGGCTGCAAATTTGAGCAAATTTGCAAGCCGGTTTAATTGGCAAACTTCCATGCAAAAAACAAAAAAATCTATTGCAAAAGGAGATTTTGAATTCAATCCATTCAAGTATGGTTTACAGGACACTGCACTGCTTACACTCGGTACTTCGCTTTTGAATACAATAGCATTTAACCGCTATTCCAGCAAATGGGGAGTAGATGTAAGCAATGTGCAAAATACGGGTAAAGCCTTGCTTACCTATGGTTATGAAAGCCGCAAGTTGAATGACTGGATCGCTAAATACAGGTTGATGATAAGTCCTTCTTTTACTTTCAATCTGAATGCTAAAAAAGGGTTGAATACATTATTGACACCAAATTTTCAAAACAGAAATTATGAATTAGACATTTTGCAGGCAGAACCACTAATTACATTTATCAACCGCACAGTTTTCCGCTTGCAAGGGAGCTATAAATGGGATAAAAAAAATAATAATCCTCTTTACGGTGGAGAAGAATCTGTATCCAATTCTCTCAATTTCGAATCGAAATATAATGTGCTGCAAAGCGCATCACTGAATGGTCGCTTCACGGTTAACAATATAAAATACGAAGCGAATGGAAGATCGGCAAATTCAACAGTGAGTTACATCATGCTCGATGGATTGTTACCGGGTAGAAATTTTTTATGGGCTCTTGACTATACCAAAAGACTGCTTAATAATGTAGAACTCAATTTTCAGTACGAAGGCCGCAAACCTGCAGAAGCTAATACAGTGCACATAGGTAGAGCATCGGTGAGAGCATTGTTTTGATCTTATTAATCTTCAAAAAAAAATTGTGAAACCTTCCCTGCCCGTCCAGCGAGGCGGGCTTCGTCAGTGTGACAAATCCAAAAGCGTTCAACTCAAAAAGAAAGTTCTAATTGCGAAGCAGGTAAATATATGAACGAGGGCGAAGGAGATTTAGCTATATGATTAGCCATTCCCGAAATATGATACAGTGCAGTTTCTTCTTCTCTCGATGTCACAATTATTTTAGCTCCCTGTGCGCTTTCATTAAAAATTTCACTCACCAGCTTTGGGCAATTATTGTTTTCAGAAAGATGTGATAAGAAAAGGTGACTCATGAAGGGAGAACGATGTGTATTGAAAACTTCAAGCGCTTGCTTATTGGATAAATGACCATTACCTCCCCTGATCCGCTTTTTTAAAAAATAAGGATAACCTCCCACTTCGAGCATGTGCTCATCATAATTAGATTCCAGAAATGCAGCATGGCACTGGCCAAAATGAAAAGCAAGTTTGTCACAAGGAGCTCCTATATCAGTAAACACACCTACTTTCACTCCTTTGCATTCAATTATAAAACTATGAGGATCTGCAGCATCATGCCTTTTAGAAAAAGGTGTGATTTGAAGTTTTCCAATCGTAATGGTTTCACTGCACTGAAAAGACTTTACATTTCTAAGATCAAGTTTCAACCGGCCACCATGTAGTGTGGGTGTAGTAATATAAATAGGGGGACTCCATTTTTTTACGAACCCTGCTAATCCGCGGATATGATCGGCATGTTCATGAGAAATAAGAACGGCTTTAATGTTATTCATACTAAGACCAAGCCGCGACATGCGTTTCTCCAATTCTTTACAAGTGATACCGGCGTCTATTAGAACTGCTTCACTTTCATTGCCTACGTAGTAGCAATTACCATTACTCCCGGATGCAAGTGCTGTGATGAATAATGACATAGTGAAAAGCAAAGAAACGATTATTATTTATTTAATGGAGACTGAAATTGATAAATAGATTCAGAATCCTTGCCGGTTAAATGACTGGAGCAGGGCAATTTTGTTTATGTACTTTTAGAATATGAAAATGTGCATGCTTTTTTTAGTTATCTGGTGTCATTATCAAGCCATGGCGCAAACTAATCGTGCACAGTCGGAAAAAGTTTTAGTTTATAAAACAAGGATTAAGCTGACAAATCATAACAAAATCGGAGGTTATATCACGGGAATAAGTGATACTGCTTTGTTGGTTACAACGGGCAGGGAAATATCTGA
>Ga0183260_10000200_pt1 | contig 46921 bp, 54 predicted proteins | sample AntDrymUQ4972206_2_FD_129768 | JGI IMG/M metagenome (GOLD analysis project Ga0183260, IMG submission 129768) | Polar desert sand microbial communities from Dry Valleys, Antarctica - metaG UQ497 (22.06) (version 2) (version 2) | ecosystem: Environmental > Terrestrial > Soil > Desert | place... | reverse complement strand
GTGATAAGCGAGATCAGGTAGGTAGTCGCATCGAACAGGAACGGTACGGCGCGGGAGAGCCCGAACAGGAAGCCGCCCAGCGCCGGCCCAAGCAGGTGAGCCGCGTAGTCGCGCGCCTGGTTCTGTGCGATCGCAGTAGACAGTTGCTGGGCGGGAACGAGGTGGCGGACGGCGCTGCGGCTGGCGATATCGAAGAAAACCCAACCAACACCCTCGACGAACGCGACGACGAGGATGTGGGCGAACGTAAGCTCGTCGAGCACGTAGGCAATCGCGATGCTTGCCAGCGCCACGGCCCGAACCGCCTCGCAGGCGATCATGACCCGCTTCCGATTCAGCCGGTCGAGAAGCGCCCCGGCGTGAAGCAGTAGCAAGAACGGCGCGCCCGCCACGAAACCCGCGACTCCCGCCTTCGCCGGCGAACCGGTGAGCGCCAACACGAGCAGCGGAAACGCGATCCCGGAAACCCTCGATCCAAGTTCCGAAAGGAATTGCCCCGTCCAGTAGAGCTGAAAGTCCCGGTTGCGGCGGAGCGGAACGTGAGCCTCCAGCGGGACATCCGTGGCTCGCGTCACTGATTGATCCTACCCTCGGCGATGCCGAGTCTCGCATGCCCGAGTGTTCACGAATGTCGCCTGAACGGTCGCTCAGGCGAGTCGCACCTATCCTGCCGCAGTGATCGGGGAGCACCAGCCGTTCCTCTTGATGGACGTTGATGGTGTCCTTAACCCGTACCCGGCTTGTCCCGAGGGCTTCAGCGAGTACGAGTTCTTTCCGCAGGACGACGAGCCCGTCCGCCTCGCGGAAGTTCATCGTGAGTGGCTTCACGAGTTGGCAGCGAGCTTCGAGATGGTTTGGGCGAGCGGATGGGGCGATGACGCAAACGAGCATCTCTGCCCGCATTTTGGGTTGCCAGCGCTTCCGACTATCGCCTTTCCTCCGCTCCCATTCGAGCCCGCCGCAAAGGTGCCGGCGGTTGCTGCCTTCGTCGGCGATCGCGCAGTCGCTTGGGTCGACGATCTCCTTACGCCGCAAGCCCGACAGTGGGCGCGAGAGCGCTCGTACCCGACGCTGCTCGTGGACGTCGACCACGAGGTTGGCTTGACCCGAGACGCTGTGGACGCGCTGCTCGCCTGGCGGCTCGGGCTCGGGTGCGCCAGCGTTAGCGAATGACGCCTGACCAGGCCCCACTTAGCGCGCTACGCTCGCGGCATGGGCGTGGAGATGGAGCGATTCGTCCAGCTCCCTTTTTCCGCACGAGCGCTTTCCTGGCGAGCTCGGCGTTGTCGTTCAGCGGTCCATTTCTCGACGGAGAACCCGTTCGATACGTAGGCGAGCGGTTCGAGAGTCGCATCTCAGTCGATCACGTGACGGATATGGACTGCAACGCTCGCGCCTGACACGTTCAGATCGGTCACCCCGTCAGAAAGGCACCAGTCGTACCTCGGGCGTGTGGCCTCGTTACCGGTCGGCTTCCAAGCGGAGCGCGAGAGCATCGACGAGCCGTGGCGGATCACTCCGTTCGGGTGGCTCCCAGACGAGTAGCTCGTCGGCGAGTGCTCACGAATGTTCCCCGAGCGCCAAGAGGGGTCGGTCAGGCCTCGACTAGAATCACGAGCGTCTCGGGCACGACTCCGTCGGACGCCATCGCCTCGGCGGCGCCCTCAGTCTTCATCGCGCCCATGACGGCATCCATGTCCGAGACGTCCATCAGCCCGCCGACACGCGTCGGGTTCTCGGGGTCGACGAAAAGGCGGATGTTCGTCACGCCAAGAGGACCAAGGAACTCCTCACGCTTGGGGAGGCGGGCCAATGGTCCCTGTCCTTGACGTCGTGGTAGACGAATACGGTCGGCATTCTGCCTCCTGAGTGTCGTGGCCAACCAGAGCGGCCCGGATCAGCAGACCCTAAGGTAAGCCGTGCGACGACATCGATGAGGTGCTGCCAGGAGCGAGGTAACCATCAAGTCAGGCAGGCGGTCCACTGGCTGGGCCAGCATCCGGGAATGTCACCTGACGTGATGCGTGCTCGCTAGCACATGCGGGAATATTTCCTAACCCGCTAAGTCGCCGGAGGCGACGCTCTGGCAAAACTCGTCCACGGTCATGATCCGTGTCGCGCAGAGGGCCTCTAGCTTCGGGCGCTTCGTCCCGTCCTTGCCTATGAACGCTTTTTCATCGTCCGAAACGAGAACGTCTCGGCCGTCCCGCGTGTGGGCTTCGAGTATCATCGCGTCGCGCTGCTGGTGCTTCTCGCCGTCACTCAGGTTCTCGCGCTTGCCGGGTGCCGGAAAACTCCCGCTGCCTATCACGCGGAGGATCGACTCATAGCGCGTCAGCGATTCGTCGCTGCCGAGGACGGCCATTCCGAGCTGCCACTCTCCGAGTACGGCTGTCTCGTAGACGGCGGTTGGAGACTCGGCGTAGACCGCGCTGGAGTCGTACCGCGACTCGTCGTGCACGCCGGTTTCGGCTACGACCGGGTCGGGTGACTGAAGGATCTTCTTGTGCTCCCGGATCGTGACGGTGGTCGGCAGGATCTCGACGTCGAGGCCATGGACGGCTGCGCGAAGTCGGGCCATATGGCGATCGAGAACGGTCGAGTCCACTGTGACCCGCAGCATGACCCGATGGTATGCGGACGGCAGGCTGACCCACGTCCGGCCGCAGCATTACTTGCCTGGGCGAGTGTTCGGCGATGCCCCCGGACGAGGTACACAAGGAGCGCGAACTCGAAATACGCTTCGGCTCATCGGATCGCCACTGGAACTCCCGAACCCCTGGCCGGAAGTATTCGAGCTGATGTGGGACGCTTACGACGCGGGGACGATCCCCGTAGGCGCTGTGATTATCGACGGCGCTGGGAACGTAGTTAGTCGCGGACGCAACCGCATCTTCAACACTGCGGCCGACGGCCAGCTCGCAGCGACGCGCCTGGCTCACGCCGAAATGAACGCGCTTGTTCGGCTGCGCGCAAGCCGGACCTATCAGGACCACGCGCTCTACACCGCTCTTGAGCCATGCCATCTGTGCCTATCGGCCGCGGTTACGGCCCGTGTCGGGACTCTGCACTACGCCGCCGCCGATCCATACGGAGGAGCCGTTGGAAAGCTAATTCCGAGCCGCGATCACGAAGCGCATCCACTGTCGGTCGACGGGCCACTCGCGACGGAAGCGGGACGTTTGCCAGAACTGCTTCTCGTCGCACATTTCCTGTGGCGGCGACCAGACGGTGACGTGGCGAAGTTCTACAGGGAACGATTTCCGCAGGTGGTTGAGGAGGCGCGACGACTGCCGCTCCCTAATTCAGGCGCGACGCTTGGCGATGCGTTGTCGCTTGCGACATCGCGCTGAGCTGGGCCAGTGTTGCGGAATGCCCCCTGAGCACGTGTTGCCGATCATGCGTCTTCGGGGAGACTGGGCCAGGGTTCGTGAATACACCCTGAGGCGGTGGAGCTTAGGAGCGGATACGACGATGTCGCAGAATGCCGACACCGGCAGCGATGACAGTTAGTCCCAGCACAAGGCAGATAGCTCCTACGCGACGCGCGTCGAACGGATGTCCCACGAGTGTGACGTATGTTGAGCCACCTCGGTCGTTGAACGTGAGCGCGAAAGCACCGTAGAGCACTAACATCGCACCCACCACGAGAGGCGAAGCAAACCTCACGAAGCGAACGAACTTCACTGTGCTGACGTTACCGGCCCCAGCCGATGCCAAGCACAACCGCCTCGAGTTGTTCGCGAGCGACTCTAAGACGTCGGCGGCACCTAGAGTTCGCAGCCATGCATGAATGGCGCTGAACTGCTAGCCGTTCACCGCGACGCACCGTGGCTCCCGCCCGGAAGCAGCGCCGAGGTGTGGGCGTGCAACGCGGCTGTTGGGCCAGACCCCGCAGCGATTGTTCGGCTACTCCTTACCCGCCACTTGTTTGGTCGTGAGCCTGAATTCTTTTGCGTTGATTCACCCAAGGGACTCGATCTTCCCTCTCGGTTCTTGGGTAACGGCGACCGTTGGGAAAGGCCCGCCGAGGGAATTGCGGCCCTCAGCAGTGAGGTTACTGGCCAGTCGGTCGAAGTCCTATGCGTCGGCTATGTGCGCAACGTGGTTCCTTTCCCTGACGACTCGTACTCCTTATTTACGCCCAACGCTCACGTGCCCGTCTACCGCGCCCAAACTCCCGCGGCGCCGATCGTCCACGGGGAGCGGTTGACGATTAAGGAGGGTCGTAACGGCCTCACCGCGAGGCATTGGTGGCGGATCGTCGACCATTCGCTGTGATGTCCGCCCCTCGGCGCGCCGCCTTCGGCTCCTTAAGACCGGTTCGCTGGAACGGCCTCGCCTGCGCGAGTCTCCTCTCGCCTGAACGAGAATCCGTCGCGACTTCTGACTGTGGCAAACGCTGTGGCACGTCGGCTCCGACCACCCACGGGGGTCAGCGTTGGTGCGGCACCGGCACCTTATGTCTCCAAGACTTCAAAACCTGTGCGGTCGTGCAACCCACGGCTCGGTCGGTTCGACTCCGGCGCCGCTCCGTTACAGCGATTCCGAGAACTGATGCGGGATCGCGGCTCCTCGAGCGGGCGGCAGGCTCCTCGTCGCTCGTCCGCTCACGTCCGCTGGAAACCGTTGGAGCGTGGCGCGCACTGGCGCGCAACGGCGCGCCGAGGATCGTCTCGCGCATCTCGACTCGAGGCCGAGGAGGCGCGTCTCGCGTTCGAGCGCCAGCCGGAGCCGGGTCGAGACCGGCTCGTCGGCGTTGTCGGCGAGCCACGCGACAAGCTCGCGCCGCACCTGAATCCCGGCGAGTGTGATCGTCGTCGGACGGTGCTCGTTCCGGGGCATGTGGTGCGCCATGCGCTCCTCCGTCGTCGAGAGCCTCCTAGCGGGGAGCGCCGCCTCGTCCGCGACCCTACACGCTCGCGCCTCGTTTCTGGCTGAGTATCCTTCGTGACAGGCCCGAGCGTGTGGGGTCAGGGGAGACATCGTTAGAGGGGGATGGGATGGCGGACGGGGACGTCTGCGTCGCTCAGGTCGGGGACGACTGGGTGGTCGCGATCGACGGGCCGAGGGGCGGGCGATTGACGTACGAGAGTCTGCGTGACGCGGTCGAGGCTGGCCGGCGGGCGGCGCTTTGGGCAGGGGCGAAGTTCACGCTCGATCTTGGCGCCCGAAGCGGGCTGAGCTCACGCGAGGATCGGACGGTAGGGGCTCCCGGCTAGTCGTACCCGGGCCAGCTGGGGCACCCCTACAGCCGCACGACGACGAGTGCGGCGCTCACGAACCCAGCGAGCGCCGCGGCGACGAGCCACAGCCGTCGCACCAGTGTGCGCGGCCGACGACGTCGCTTCCGTCCACCTGTCAGAAAGGGGCGCCGCACCGCTCGACCGACGTACCCCGCTCTAGGCGCAGCGGAAACGCCGGGAGCGCAGCGGGAGGCGGCCCGCGTTCTCGGCGCTCGCGTCGACACTAGGCGATGCCGACGCAACTGCGGACACTGTCATCGGAGGCGTGCGCCGCGCGCAGACGGGTGCTTGGTGTCTCCCGAGACAAACTCGCCGCGTTGCGCTCGTTCACACGGTGACCGTGTGGCGCCACGAGACCGGCAGGTACGTCTCGTCGATGACCGCCCGAAGGATCGCGCGGGCCCTTGACGAGCTCGAGGCGGAGGCGGCGTCGTGACGCTCTGGAAACCGTCGATCTGACTGGCGTCGAGATCCTCCGCACGGCGGGCCGGTGCATGGCGTCGGGTCGCCGGACAAGGGCGACACATAGACTCGACGGCTACCTCGAGCGAGCCGCAACGCAGTAGAGCTACGTGAGAGCCGGGCGCGTGCGTGTGAAAAGCGAGCCCGGCTAGCTCGCGTTGACGCTGGCGATGATCACGAGGGTCGCGCCGGTCACGGTGAGGAGGATCCCCAGGAGCCGCCAGCCGCGGTACTGGCCCTCTGCTGCTGCGATCAGCGCCTCGGTAGAGGCGCGTGTTTCCTCGCGCAACGTCTCGAGGTTGCGGTCGGCTTGCTCGAAGAGACGATCGATGCGACCCTCGGCGGGGGAAAGGCGCTCGTCGTGGTCTCGGACGAGGTCTCGGAGCATCCGGAGCTGCTCGTCGAGCGACGCGTTATCCGGGACCGAGCGGAAGCCGTGAGCCGATCCGGCGGCCTCAAACGGCAGGCTGGCCGAACTGGAGATGCGCTCGACCACGGGGCGACCGAGTAGCTGGGCGACCTCTCGCCGTATCCGGTCGAAGTCTCGTCGCGCATCGGCGATCGACTTCCTCACAAAGTCCCCGGCATGGTCGAACCAGATGTCGAGCGTCGTCAGGCCGATGCCGACGACCTCCACGACGTAGCCGATACCGAGCGCCGCCTGCGTCGACATCACAGCGAACACTCCGGGAAGCGTAGAGAGCCGACTGGCGCGCACCTGCCACCAGAGCGTCGGCAGCGTAGGCGTGATGGGGCCTTGCGCGATCAGCGCGCGGCGTCTTCAAAAAACCTGTGCGGTCGTGCGACCCACGGCTCGGTCGGTTCGACTCCGGCGCCGCTCCGTCAAGCCACTGGCTGTCCGTGCTGCGAGCGGCTCGAACCCACCCTCGGGTGCCGCCTTCACGCGAGCCGGTCGAGCGTCGCTGCTTCGCGAGCTTCGAGCAGGACTACCAACCTCGTCACGACGTCTTGAAACTCTGCGACCCAGTCCTAAGCTACACGGAGGGCGATGCCGATACTCATGTCATGCGGCAGCGCAGCCGGGAACCCGAGCTCGTCCAAACGATCAAAGAGTTGGAGCGAGGCTTCGTCGAGACGATCGAGACGCTCAACACCGCCGTCGAGGCGCGCGATCCCTACACCGTCGGCCACTCGCGACGCGTGAGGCGCGTCGCGGTGGCCGTCGGCACTGCCCTGAAGCTCTCGAACGATCGGCTCGAGATGCTCGGAACAGCGGCCCTGCTCCACGACATCGGCAAGATCGGCATGCCCGACTCGATCCTCACGAAGCACGAGCTGCTGACACGCGAGGAACAAGCGCTCATGCGCGAACACGTGACGCGTGGCGCCGATCTCGTCGCCAAGTTTGCGCCGTTTCGTGCAGCGGCTCCCGCGATCCGCCATCATCACGAGCGCTGGGATGGTCTCGGCTACCCCGACCACTTGAGCGGCGAGGACATTCCGCTGGAGGCTGCGATCATCGCCCTCGGGGAAGCTTGGGATGCAATGACGAGCAATCGCGTGTACGCGAACGCGCTGTCCTTGAGCGAGGCGATGGCGGGCATTCGAGTGGGTCGAGAGAAACAGCTGAGCCCGGTCGTGGTCGACGCATTCTGGGAGGTCGCCAAGGAGCGCCCTGGTGCCGTCCTGCAAACGGACGAGCCAGCGGCAGCGATCGCCGTGATCTGAAGCCGACGCGAGGGGGGCGACGGTTTGAGTCCGAGCGTCTACGTCGCGAGAGACGTCCCGAACCAGCTCAGCATCCGGCGGTAGGCCGCTGCGGCGGCGGCCGGGTCGTGACGCGCGCTCGTCGGGTTGAAGAACGCGTGGTCGACGTCCGGGAACGTTGCGATCGAGTGCTTCAGCCCCGCCTTGCGGAGCGCCGCGCGCGCTGCGGCGCGTGAGGCGTTGACGCGCGTGTCGAGCTCCGCGTAGACCCCGAGCACGGCCGCCTTGCTGCCCGCGAGGTTCCCGCCGTCCGGGAACGGGCCGTAGAACGGGACGGCGGCCGAGAGGCGCGGCTCCTTCGAGGCGAGCAGCAGCCAGGTCATGCCGCCGCCGAAGCAGAAGCCGATCGCCGCGAGCTTCTTCCCGGGACGCGGCGGCGAAGCTCGGTCACGCCGGCCTTCATGTCCGCCACGAAGCGCGACGGAGCCACGGCGCCGAGCGCGGCCATCGCCTCGAACTCGTCCGAGAACGACTTCGTGCCTCCCTCTGCCGAGAGGAGGTCGATCGCGAGCGCGGAGTAGCCGCTGCCCGCGAGCCGGCCGGCGACGCCGCGGATCGAGTCGGTAAGCCCGCGGTTCTCGTGGATCACGAGTACACCACCTCGAGCCGAGCGTGCGGACGCCCACGCGCCGATCAGGCGCCGGCCCTGCGGTCCTCGGAACGTGATCTCGCGCGTCGGAACCGTCGCCACCCCCGTCGCGCTGCTCGCCGAGCTCGCGGCGCCGCTCGTCGACGCCTTTGCCTTCGTCGCCATGGCGCCGGCGAGCAACGAGGCCGCGCCCGCGCCGGTGAGGCCGAGGAGCCCCAGCCTGCGAAGCGCCTCGCGGCGGGAGACGAGACCGTCCGCATGGTCTTCGGCAACTTCCTCGGCCAGGTAGCGCTGGAACTCGGTCACGTCGGTCTCCTAGAGGAGATGGCGTCCGAAGTCGCGCTCGAAGTCGCGCCAGACGCTGTGAATATGGGTGCCGCTGTCCCGGGAGTTGTCGAACTCGAGCAGGAAGGTCGGTCCCTGCAGGCGGTAGTACTGGGGCACGCCGGGTCGTGTGCTGCCGGCCCAGCCGAATCGCGTGCGCGCGATGCCTGCCCGCTGGACCCGCGCGAGGGCGTCGCGCGCGATCGCCGGCGGATGGTTCGCGAGGTAGGTCTGGATGAGCTCGCGGACACGGCGCTGTGCGCCCGACGGGAGGTCGGCGGTCAGCACGCCGACCCGGTCTAGCGGCCGCACCGTCGCGGCGTTCTGGGTGAGGTGGTCGGTGAGCGACTCGTCCGAGAACACCACCCGGCGCCGCAGCCGGCCGTCGAGCAGGAGCACGATCTCGCGCGCGGCGTCCTCCTCGCGGGGCATCGTCCGCTCGCCGCGCGCCACCGAGCGGTACGCGCTTCCCGCGCGTGTCGGCCACGCGCCGAGGAAGAACGGCTCGGCGACGAGCACGCCTCCGACCACCGTGAAGTGGCGGGAGAGATGATGACCCTCGAACCGCCAGCCCCACCGGCGGGCGCCGGGGGTGCCGAACACCGAGACGTAGTACAGGTCGGGATCGAACGAGCCCGGGCCGCCGTTCAGGCGCTGCAGGACGCCCTGGAGCGCCATGATGTCGACCGCCTTCCGATAGCCGGAGGCGGAGGTGCTCGAGCGCAGCAGGCCGAGCGCGAGGCGTCTCGTCTCGGGCGAGGCGTCGCCGAGCGGGAGCCCGTTGCGGGGGACCGACGCCGGCACCGTCCAGTGCCAGCGGGTGCGCTCCGCGCTCCCGAACAGGAACATCGCCCGGCTGCGCTGGCTCGGGGAAAGCGACGCAAGAAAGGCGCTGGCCGCCGCCTCCACCTGCGCGGTGCCGGGTGCGGCGGCCCGGGCCGGCGGCGCTCCGATCGCGAGACCCGCCGCGCCTGCGGCGGCGAGCTGAAGGGCGGCGGTGCGGGTGAGCCGCGGCTCGAGGTGGTCGTCGTTCACGTCCGGCCTCCTTCGGGACAGACCATGCCTTCCTCCTGAGTGGCTACGGTCGATCGTGGCGCACGGATTCTGTGAAATCGGTTCAGTCGCGATTAAGCCGTCGCCGGGAGCCGTCGGCGCCGACCTGGCTCTCTAGCATCGCAAGGGTGCTGGCGAGCGTCGAGTCGCGGTCAGGATCCGCCGCGTTAGTCGGCGCGCGTGGACTACCCGTAGCCCGTCGTCCGCGGGAAGATCCGCTGTCGTTTAATCCAAGTGGTGGATCGCCTTAGAGCTGCTGCCTGCCGAGTGCGGCGGCGACGAGCTCCTGGAGGTCGCCCTCGGCCCTCCGGCCGTGGGCAACGCCGACCAGGTACGTCGCGAGCGGCGCGTTCGTGCGCTCACCGCTCTCGTGCGACGCGGCCCGCGCGAGCTCGAGCAGCGCCTCGATCTCGGCAGGCGAGAGAGAGATAGTCTCAGCGCCGAGCCGTTCCTGCATGCGGTCGAGCCAGTCGAGCATCGGTCGATCCTATTCCTCCTCGGAGCTCGGGTCGTTCCAGAATGCACTCGACCGCGTCCTCGTCGTCGACCGCGACCTTGACCTCGGCGACCACGCCGCCCTTCACCCAGAGAAAGAGCGTCTGGAGCGAGTCGAGCTGCTCGCCCTTGCGACGGCCGGAGTTGCGCACGACCGCGACCGCCTGGTCGTCCCGGCACTCGAGCGCGAGGACGCTCGTGGGAAGGCCTCCGTGTCGGGGTTAGCCCTCCTCGAGCTGCCGGACGACCGCGTCGCGCCCCTCGACCGCCCCGGCGACCGGGCTCTCCCACCGCGCCTCCTTCGCGGTCAGCTCGACGAGGGCGTCGAGATCACGGCTCCCGCGGGCCTCGGACAAGGCGACGGCGGTCTCACGGGTCGTGGAGGACACACGAGGTCATTCACTCCACGACCCGCGGGCGAAACTCACACGTCGTTTGCGATCGTGAAGAGAAGCGCGCGACGGCCGACGTTCCCACGAACGTCCGAGGCCTCGACCTCGAGTCGGTAGGGGCCGTCCGCGAGCAGCTTCGTGCTCCACGTGTGGGCGAGGTAGAAGCGGTAGAGCCCCGGCTTGCCCGCTCGGTTCTGCCGCGTGCCGGGCGCGTACACCCGGCGGAACCTCTCCCTCGCGAGGAGCTTCTGCGAGAGATCGACCGGCGTGCGCCACGGTCGTATCGAGCGGCCGCCTCGACGCACGCGCCAGCGAAGCCGCGCCGGTGTCAGCGGAAGCTCGTCCCACGGCTCGGGGACGGCCAGCGGCGGCATCTGATGCGCCTCGGCGATCACGTCGACGGGCCCCGAGATCGCCCGCGGGTCGAGCACCCGGCCGTTCCGCGAGAAGACGATGCTCGTCACGCGGGGGTTCGTCTCGTCGCGCCAGGGCGAGAGGCCGCCTCGGCGCAGTGGATCGACGTACACGCCCTTCCGCCGCTCGGCGAGGTGGACGTGGAGCCAGGGCGAGTCGACGCGGCCGACGAGCTCGTGGCGCTCGACCTGCTGCTTGTGACGAACCGCGGGGACGACGTGCCAGTAGCCGAACGAGACGTCGCCGTCGAGCACCGTCAGCGCCCGCGTGCCCACGAGGTGGACGACGCCACGTCGCACCGCGTACACCGGCGTCCCGTTCGGAGCCGAGATGTCGATCCCGAAGTGGAACGCACGCGAGGAGCCTGAGATCCGTGGGTCGTTGAACGTCCCACGCACCGGGTGCGGACGGTCGAACGGCCTGAGCGGCCACGGGTACACGCGACCAGTATGAGGCGGCCGGAATGCGGAGGCATCGCCCGTCCCGGGGACTCCCGCGCGCGGCTCGTGGAGACGTCAGGCGCCGCGCTTCTTGCGCCAGCTCGTCAGGTCGTACGCACGGTTCAAGGTCTTCAGAACGTCGCGGGCGACGATGTCGCCGCCCTCGCTCTCGAAGTGGACACCGTCCCCGGCGCGCACCTTGCGGAGGTTCCCGTTCGGGTCGGCGAGGTACTCGGTGTAGCCGCCGTCGTCGCCCGCGAAGGTCGTGTAGGTGTCGATGAACGCCGCCCGCCCCTCCCGCTCGCGCGCCTCCTTCTGAACGACCGCGTTGATGACGTCGAAGCGGCGCGTCTGCTCGGCGGAGCTCGTCTGCGGCAGGCCGATCCAGACGACGAACCCGCCCGCACGGTTGATCAGGTCCATCAGGCCGCCGACGCGGCGCGCGTATTCCCGCCGCCACGTCGGCCCGCCGTACAACCCGATCGTGACGCCCTCCGGAAGGCCGGTCATGTAGGCCTTGTCGTCGTTCCCACCGAAGCCGAGGACGACCGCGCGCGGCTTCAGCACCTTCATTTGGACGCGGATGTGCTCGAACCAGTTGAAGACGTCGGGTCGCGTCAGCCCGGTGGCGACGCGTCCGTCGACGCCGCCGACCGACTCGATCACCGGGCTCGCCCCCGCCGCTCGGACGACCGCGAACCCGGGGACGATCACGAGGGAATCCCCCGCGACCCAGAGCCGGAGCTTCTTCGCGGGGGTGAACGCGACCTTGCGCGGCGCCGTCGGCTTCCTCGGCGAGCTGCCGGTCTGCTTCGGCAGCGCGATCTCGGTGTCGATCTCGTCCGCGCCGGAGCGGCCGATGACCGACTGCACGGCGACCCGCGGGCGGTCGAGGAGCAGCGCGCGACTCAGGTCGGCGAGCGGGCCGGTGAACGCGATCGCCACGTCGCGCTGCAAGCCGGCAGGTTTGTTGTAGGCGGATTTGTGGACACCTGGCGCGTTCAGGAGCAGCCCGATCGCGAGCGCGAGGACGCAGACGACGAGCGCATGGCCGGCGCTCCACGGGCGGCGGCGCAGACGCGGGTCGGGGCGTCGCTCCCGCACCGGCTCGTCGACCCCGGGCGGCGGCGACGCGACTCGCTCGACCGTCGGTGGCTCGTCGTCGGGGAGCGGCGGGAGGGGTGGCAGCGGGCGGTCGCTCATCAGAACTGGAAGTAGATGAAGGGTGCCACGCCCTCCGGCCCCATGGCGCTCGTCAGCATGAGCGCGACGGCGAGCACGGTCGCCTGGCCGAGCACGGGCAGCCGCGAGAATCGCGCCATCACGAGCCGCGGGATGCGCGCCGGGAGGTACTGCGAGCCGATCCCCACGGCGATCGCGATGAGCACGCCGCTCGTCACGAGGGGCGACGACTTGCCCCAGCCCGTGAAGAGGCCGCCGATCAGCTCCCGCGCCGAGCCGAACGAGTCGGAGCGAAAGAAGATCCACGCGAGGCAGACGAAGTGGAACGTGAGGATGCGGGCGCGCCAGCGACTCCACCCCGTCCGCGCCCGTAGGGGGGCGCCGCGCCGCTCACCCCAGAGCCGCTCACCGACGAGCGCGGCTCCGTGCAGGCCGCCCCAGACGACGAAGGTCCACGCCGCGCCGTGCCAGAGCCCGCCGATCAGCATCGTCAGCAAGAGATTGCGATAGGTGAGGATCGGGCGCCGTCCGCGGCTGCCGCCGAGCGGGATGTAGACGTAGTCGCGGAGCCAGCGCGAGAGGGTCATGTGCCAGCGGCGCCAGAAGTCCTGCACGGACGTCGCCGCGTAGGGCGAGTCGAAGTTCTGGGGGAAGTTGAAGCCGAGCAGGAGCGCGATCCCGATCGCGATGTCGGTGTAGCCCGAGAAGTCCGCGTAGATCTGGACGGCGTACGCGTAGACGGCGATCAAGATCTCGAGCGACGAATGCTGCCCCGGCGCGGCGAAGACCTCGTCGACGATCGAGGCCGCGAGGTAGTTCGCGATCACGACCTTCTTGAAAAGCCCGGTCGCGATGAGGTAGAACGCGCGGCTCGTGTCGACCCGACGCGGGTCGCGCGGCTTGCCGAGCTGGGGGATGAGCTCCGACGGCCGCACGATCGGCCCGGCGACGAGGTGCGGGAAGAACGCGAGGTAGACGGCGAACCGCTCGAGCGTCGTCGGCTCGAAGTCGCCGCGGTAGGCGTCGACCACGTAGCTGATCGCCATGAACGTGTAGAAGGAGATGCCGACCGGGAGGACGATCGACTTGACGTCGAGCGGCATGTCCAGGCCGACCAGCGAGGCGAGGCTCGAGCCCGAGGTGACGAAGAAGTCGTAGTACTTGAAGTACGCGAGGACGCCGAGGTTCCCGACGAGCGCGAGGATGAGCAGCGCACGTTTCTGGGACGGAGCCCGCGTCCGCCAAATGCGCACCGCGAGCACCTGGTTCCAGAGGGTGCAGCCCGCGAGCAGGAAGACGAACCGCCAGTCCCACCACGCGTAGAAGACGTAGCTCGCGACGATGATGAACGGCCGCCACCGGTGCGGCCACGGCATCGTGAGCCACGAGAGCGGCAGCACGACCAGGAAGAAGAGGGCGAAGGTCGCGGTCGGGAAGAGCACGCCCGCGGAAGCCTACGGCTGTGGGGTCTGTCCCCGGGGTCTGTCCCCGAAGGGGACTGACCCCCGTGCGACCGGCTATGTCCTGACGATTGACAGTGCTCGTCGCACGGGGGACAGGCCCCTCCGGGGCCAGTCCCCTACGGACGTTGCTCGACGGTCGCCTCGACCTCGTCGACCGGCGGCGGGAGGCGCGTGATCCCGGTCTCCGAGTCGCCGTCGGTGTCCATGTCGAGGATTGTCTGCTCGACCGGCGGGGCGTACCAGGCAGGATCGGCGCCCGCCGGAGCAGGGGGAGCCGGCGCGTAGAGCGGGAGCTCCTGGCGGCGGTCGGCACGCGAGGCGGCCCACTCGATCAGGGCGACGAGCACCCAGGCGCCGATCATGACCCCGGCGATCGCCACCGCATCGAGGTCGGCGATCGCGGCCGCCGCGGCGGCCGCGGCGAGGAAGAGCCCCTCGAGCAGGAGGCGCGGGAGCTGCGGTCGCCGCCGGACGGGCAGGTCGAGCGCACCGAGCCAGGCGTACGCGCCTGCGCCGACCGGCTCGTCGAGTGGCTCGCGGTGAAGCGTCGAGGCGACTCCCAGGCGACGGACCTCGTCGCTCAGGCCGGCGATCTGCGCCTCGAGCCGCTCGAATCCCTCGCTCGCCTCGGCCGTCTCGCCCGGGCGCTCCTCGCGGTCGGGCTCGCTCACGCGTCGGGCTCCTTCATCTCCTCGATCGCCTGCATCGCCTTCGCGTGGACGCGCGCGCGACGCTCGTCGAGCGTTTTTTGGGGCTCATCCGGCTCCGGCTCCGGCGCCGTCGGCTCGGGAGGCTCGCTGCGGCTCTCCGAGAGCTTGCGCCGGAGCTCGGCGGCAGGATCGGGCTCGAGCGGCGGGGCCGGTGTCGCGGCTGGCGCGTGCCGCCGGCGGGCGAGGATCCGCGCGAGCGCGGCAATGCCGGCGAGACCTGCGAGCCAGCCGAAGAGCCTCCGCACGGCGGGCATCCTACCCCGCTCCCCCGCTGCTACCCTTCCGCGGCTTCCTGCCACGCCACGCGCTGCCTCTTCCCGGGCCGTGCACCACCCGGCGGGGCCGATTCAGACCGTAGGAAGGAGAGAGGGAACCGCGTGGACAACTACGACCTGCTGCTGCTGCTCGACCCCGAGCTGGCCGAAGAGCGCCAGACCGCGATCGTCGGCGGCGTACGCACGCTCGTCGAGAAGAGCGGCGGAAGCTTCGGGAGCCACGACCCGTGGGGTCGCCGCAAGCTCGCCTACCCGATCGACAAGAAGGACGACGGCGTCTACCACCTGCTGAGCTTCAGCGCCGACGCGGAGACCCTGGACGAGGTCTCCCGGGTGCTCAAGATCGACGACGACGTGATGCGCCACCTGGCGACGCGTCGGATCGAGTCGGGGCCTGGAAGGCCAATGGCGGCGACCGCGCCGATCCGCGACGATGACGCCTCACGCACCGCGGACGCCCCGGAGGAGGAGTAATGGCCGGAGACATCAATCGCGTCACGCTCGTCGGACGCCTGACCCGCGACCCGGAGCTGCGGCACCTGCCGTCCGGCTCGCCCGTGCTCGAGATGGGGCTCGCCGTCAACGGCCGCCAGCAGGACAGCGGCGGCAACTGGGTGGACAAGCCGAACTTCTTCGACGTGAAGGTGTACGGCAACCAGGCGGAGCACCTCTCCCAGTACCTCCAGAAGGGTCGCCGCATCGGGATCGACGGCAGGCTCGACTGGCGCTCGTGGGAGGCGCAGGACGGCTCGAAGCGCTCGAAGGTCGACGTCGTCGCCCAAACGGTGCAGTTCCTCGACAGCCGTCAGGACGGCGAGGGTGGCGGCGCCGCCACCGGTGGCGGCTACATCCCGCAGGACGCACAGCCTGCATCGGGGAACGACTTCCCGAGTTCCCCGACCGACGACGACATCCCCTTCTAGGAGCCATCGATGGCTACGAAGACACCGCCGCGCAAGCGGCCCGCACCCGGCGGGCTCGGCAGCCGCCGCAAGAGCTGCCACTTCTGCAAGGACAAGGTGGCGGAGGCGGACTACAAGAACGTGAACCAGCTTCGGCGCTACATCTCCGAGAAGGGCAAGATCCGCAACCGGCGGATCACCGGCGCGTGCCGCCGGCACCAACGGCAGGTCGCCGTCGCCGTGAAGCGTGCGCGCGAGATGGCGCTGCTCCCCTACGTGCAGGGATCGTGATGCAGGTCATCCTGCGGAGCGACGTCGACAAGCTCGGTCTCAAGGGCGAGGTCGTCGACGTCAAGCGCGGCTACGCCCGCAACTATCTCCTGCCGCGAAAGCTCGCCGAGGTGGCGACGCCTGGTCGGATCGCCGAGATCGACCGCGTCGAGGCCGGCCGGGCGCGTCACGAGGCCCGCTCGTCGGAGCAGGCCGCGGAGATCGCCGTGACGCTCGGCAAGACCGTGCTCCGGTTCGAGGTGAAATCCGGCCCGACCGGGGCGCTCTTCGGCTCCGTGACGCCGACGGACATCGCGGCGGAGCTCTGGCGAACGCGAAAGGTCCGGGTCGACCGACGGAAGATCGAGCTCGACGTGATCAAGCGGATCGGGCGCTACAGCATCCCGGTGCACATCTTCGAAGGCGTCACCGCCGAGGTCAAGACCCTCGTCATCCCCGAGGGCGGCGAGCTGCCGCCGGAGGAGGAGCTGCAGGCGCTCGAGGCCGCGGAGCGCGCCGAGGAGGAGGCCGCCGACGCCGCGCTCGACGAGGAGCACGAGGAGGCCGCGCACGCCGTCGAGCAGGCGCTCGCGGAGGACGAGAACGAGGCCGAGACGGATCTCGATGAGGTCGAAGCGGCCGAGCTCTCGGCCGATGAGCCTGACGCCAGGGCATAGCCACACAGGCTGACGCGCCCTGGGCGCCGATCAACAAGCTCTTCCATACCGTCCACAGCCCTCCGGGGATCTGTGGACGCGCCCGCGAAACTCTCCGCTCCGAGCGGAAATCGAACGACCGCGAATCCACAGAATCGGTGGAGAAGGCGTCCGAGGCAGTGGATAAGATGGGAACATGTGTTCCCTTATCCCTGCATTCAGGTCTGCGACGGCCCAATTGGACGCGTCCGCTCCCGACGGGTTTGATGCCGGGCCGTGAGTACGACCCACGCGCTTCCCCCCTCCGCCGTACCGCCCCAGTCGATCGAGGCCGAGGAGGCCGTGCTCGGAGCGATGCTCCTCTCGGCAACGGCCGTTGGCGCGGTCACCGAGATCATCGACGCGGGCGACTTCTACCGCGCCTCGCACGGGACGGTCTACCGCGCCTGCCTCGCTCTCTGGGCAAAGGGCGAGCCGGTCGACGCGATCACGCTCTCGAACGAGCTCGAGGAGCGGGGTGAGCTCGAGCAGATCGGCGGCACGCCGCGGATCGCCGAGCTCGCGGCGCTCGTCTCCGCGACGGCGAACGTCGAGCACTACGCGCGGATCGTCAAGGAGGCGGCCACCCTCCGTGGGCTGATCGCGGCAGGTCAGCAGATCGTCCGGCTCGGGCAGGAGCGGATCGGGGAGACCACCGAGCTCGTCGACCGTGCCGAGCAGATCGTCTTCGACCTCGCCCAGCAGCGCGTGACGAGCGACTTCAGCCCGATCGGGCCGCTTCTCACCGAGAGCTTCGAGCGGATCACGAAGCTCTACGAGGCCGGCGTCGACGTCACGGGGGTGCCGTGCGGCTTCCGCGAGCTCGACCGCCTGACCTCCGGGTTCCAGCCCGGCAACCTCGTCATTCTCGCGGCCCGACCGTCGATGGGGAAGTCCGCCCTCGCGCTCTGCATCGCGGCGAACCTTGGTGTCCGCGAGTCGACGCCCGTCGCCCTTTTCACGCTCGAGATGTCGAAGTCCGAGGTGACGCAGCGCCTCATGTGCAGCGAGGCGAAGGTCGAGTCGCAGCGCGTGCGGTCAGGGAAGCTCACGCAGGAGGACTGGCCTCGTCTGACCGCGGCGTGCGACAAGCTCATGAAGGCCCCGATCTTCGTCGACGACACCGGCTCGATCACGATGATGGAGCTCCGCTCGAAGGCACGACGCCTGAAGAGCCGCGAGCCGAGCCTCGGCCTGATCGTGGTCGACTACCTCCAGCTGATGACCTCGGGCAGCAGCGCGGAGAACCGGGTGCAGGAGGTCTCGCAGATCTCGCGGCACCTGAAGGTGCTTGCCCGCGACCTCGACGTGCCGATCCTCGCCCTCTCTCAGCTGTCGCGCGCCGTCGAGCAACGCCACGACAAGCGCCCGATCCTCTCGGATCTGCGCGAGTCGGGGTCAATCGAGCAGGATGCGGACCTGGTCTTCTTCGTCTACCGCGACGAGTACTACAACGGCGACGAGTCCGACCAGCAGGGCCTCGCCGAGCTGATCCTCGCGAAGCATCGCAACGGCCCGACCGACTCGGTCAAGCTCAGCTTCCTCAAGCGGTACGCGAAGTTCAGCGATCTCGCGGGCGCCGCGTAGGTCTGGCGCTTCGGTCACGCGAGCGGCAAGCTGCTCGGATGGAGCAGATCGGGCTGGAGCCGGTGGACGGAATCACGGTGACGACGCTCGTGGACAACCTCACGGATTCCCTGCTCGCCGATTGCGGCCCGGCGCGGCGACCCTCGCTCGCCGTCTCGCCGAGACTTCCCGTCTCGCTCTTCGCCGGTGGCGACACCGATGACGCGTTACGCGGCGAGCACGGATTCTCGGCGCTCGTGACGGTCGTGAAGGGCGCGAGCGAGACCCGCGTGCTCTTCGATGCGGGCCGGACACCGGACGGTCTCGTCGAGAACATGCGTCGACTCGACCTCGCGCCCGGTGACATCGACATCATCGTCCTCAGCCACGGTCATTGGGATCACGTGACGGGCATGGACGAGTTGATCCGTCGTCTCGGACGCGTAAGCCTGCCCGTCTGGATTCACCCGGAGTTCTGGACGCGGCGACGGCTGGCGTTCCCGGGAAGCGATCCCGTGGAGCTGCCGACGACCAGCAGGAGCGCCCTCGAAGGAGCCGGCTTCGAGATCGTCGAGCGGCGTCAGCCCTCCTTTCTCCTCGACGGCTCGTTGCTCGTGACGGGCGAAGTCGACCGGACGACGGAGTTCGAGCGAGGCTTCCCGGGCCACGAGGCCCATCGCCACGGCGGGTGGGAGCCCGACCCGCTGATCCTCGACGACCAGGCCCTCGTGGCGCTGGTTCGCGGGCGCGGTCTCGTCGTGATCACCGGCTGCGGGCACTCGGGGATCGTGAACATCCTGCGGTACGTTCGAGCGCTCACCGGCGAGAAGCGTCTTCATGCCGTGATCGGTGGTTTTCACCTGAGTGGCCCTGCGTTCGAGCCGATCATCGGCCCGACGTGCGACGCCATCGGCGACCTCGACCCTGAGTTCCTCGTCCCCACGCACTGCACCGGCTGGCGGGCGACCCACGCACTCGCCGCGCGCTTTCCGAACGCGTTCATCCAGTCGAGCGTCGGAACCCGCTTCGAGTTCTCAGCCTCAGACGCCTGAAGGCCGAGCCGGGCTCACCAGACGTCGCCATCGCGCCAGTCGCACGCGAGATCTCCGGTCAGGTCGAGCTGGCTGGCGACGCGCAGGACGTACGTCGTCTCGTCCTCGTCGGCCGTTCGTGTCATCCCGCTCGGGCCGAGCACCCACGTCCGTCCCTGCCAGCGTTGCCAGCCGAGCGAGCGATAGAGCCGCGCGGCGGGCTCGCCCGCGGAGAGCGCGCCCAGCTCGTACCCGCCGCGGAGCACGCGGTCGAGTCGTTCCATCATCGCGCGGCCGTGACCGCGACCCCGGTGGTCGGCCCGGACGGCGACTGCTTCGACGTACCCGGCGCGCAGCGCCCGACTCCCGTGGAGCAGCCGTCGCTGGACGACGGCGCCGTGCGCAACGACCGCGCCGTCGTCGTGGACGATCGCGTGTACCCCGCCGAGCGTGTGATCCCAGTCGTGGTCGTCGAAGTGTCCGTCGAACGCCTCGCTGAGGAAGGCGCGGAGTGCTCGGAGCCGGTCGGCGCCGAGCTCGGACGTATGGAAGGTCTCGACGTTCACGGCGCGAGGCGCGTTCGGTCGCGAGGGAAGAGCGTCGTCTCCCGAACGTTCCGCGCACCGACGAGCTGGGCGACGAAGCGCTCGAGCCCGAGCGCGAATCCTCCATGCGGTGGCATGCCGTAGCGGAACGCTTCCAGGTAGCCGTCGAATGCCTCCGTCTCCCCACCGAGCGCCGCGACATAGTCGTCGTACCGGTGGAGCCGCTGGCCACCGGTGACGATCTCGAGGCCACGGAACAGCAGGTCGAAGGAGTTCGAGAACGCTGGTCTGCGAGGCTCCGGATGGGTGTAGAACGGCCGCTTCACGAGCGGGAATCCCGTGACGAAAGCGAGGTCGCCGTGCTCGGCGCAGAGCCTTCGCTCGTCCTCCGGTGCGAGGTCGACATCGTCGACGCCCGTGTCCGCGAAATGCACCCATGGGATCTCGTCGGGCACGCGCGGGAGGCGGACGTCGAGAAGGCCGACGGCGGTCGCGGCCTCGTTTCCGATCGTCTCGACCATCTCGGCGACGACTGCACGGACGACTGCCATCACGTCGAAGTGGTCGACGACGAAGGCGAGCTCGGCGTCGAGCGACGTGTACTGCGCCAGGTGTCGAGACGTGTCGTGCGGCTCTGCCCGAAAGACCGGCCCGGTCTCGAAGACACGCTCGTGCACACCGACCATGATCTGCTTGTAGAGCTGTGGGCTCTGCGCGAGGTACGCCGGGCGACCGAAGTAGTCGACGACGAAGACGTCGGCGCCGCCCTCGGTGGCGGCCGCGACGAGCTTCGGCGTCGTGATCTCGGTGAAGCCGAGACGCTCGAGCGCGCCGCGGAAACCGCGAAGAGCCGCTGCGGCGATCTCGAACGTCGCCCGGCGGGTCGGATGGCGAAGCGCAACCGGCGCATGGTTCAGAATCACCGGGAGCGTCTCCTTGAGACGAGGGCGACGCAGGTCGAGCGGCAGCGGCGATGCCGCGGCTGCGAGGACGCGAATCGTCGGAAAGCGGAGCTCGACGCCGGCCGGCGCCTGTGGCGACGGGACCACCTCGCCGTCTATCTCGACAACGGTCTCTGGCGCAAGCGTTGCCGGCTTGTCGAGCACGACCTGCGCCAGCCCGGTGCGATCTCTGACGAGCAGGAACGCGATGCTGCCGAGGTCGCGCTCGTTGTGCACCCAGCCGGCCACGGTGATCCGTTTGCCGACGTGCTCGTGCAGCTCATCCGAAAGAACACGCATCGAACTCACCTCCTTCACACAGTCGCCCTACCTGTGCGGGCGGGAGGCGTCCCCGCGGTGCCACCGCACTTCGCCGCCTCGGCGGCCTCTGGTGAGGCCTTTTGACGGGGGCCAGCCGGACGGCTCGGGAGGCGTCACTCTCCGTCAGCGCCGGTGCCACGAGTATACGGGGGCTCGCCGAGCCAGAGCCCGTGGGGCCGCTCGCCGCCACGCATGCGAGAATGGGGCACGTGCCAGCGACCGTGATCGTCGGGGCGCAGTGGGGAGACGAGGGGAAAGGAAAGATCGTCGACCTGCTCGCCCAGGACTCCGACCTCGTCTGCCGTTACCAGGGCGGGCCGAACGCGGGGCACACGATCGTCGTCGACGGCGAGACGTACAAGATCCGCGCGATCCCGTCCGGGATCATCACCGGGGTCGCGAGCGCGATCGGAGCCGGATGCGTGGTCGATCCGCAGGTGCTGATCGACGAGCTCGACGAGCTCGAGGCGCGCGGGCACGAGACCGCCGGTCTCGTTCACGTCTCGGGGAACGCGCACCTGATCATGCCGTGGCACGTCGCCCTCGACGGTGCAGCGGAACGGCGGCTAGGTCGGCTTCAGATCGGGACGACCCGGCGGGGCATCGGACCCGCCTATGCAGACCGGGCGACGCGGATCGGGATCCGTGTCCAGGATCTGCTCGATCCGAAGATCCTTCGCGAGAAGATCGAGCTCGCGGCGAGCGAGAAGAACGTGTGGCTCGAGCGTGTCTACGGGATTGCCCCGTTCGACGTCGCCGAGGTCGTCGCGCGGACGCTTGTGCACGCCGAGCGGCTCGCGCCGTACGTCGAGGACACGTCGCTGCTCGTCCACCGCGCGCTGCAGTCGGGCCGCCGCGTCCTCTTCGAGGGCGCGCAGGGCACGCTGCTCGACCTCGACCACGGCACGTACCCGTTCGTGACGTCGTCGAGCCCTATCGCCGCCGGCGCTGCCGTGAGCTTCGGGATCGGCCCGCAGCGGATCGACGAGGTCGTCGGAGTCGCGAAGGCCTACGTCACGCGGGTCGGCGAGGGGCCGTTTCCGAGCGAGATCCCCGGGGAGGCGCAGGAGCTCGTGCGAGAGCTCGGTCAGGAGTTCGGCACGGTCACGGGGCGTGAGCGCCGCTGCGGCTGGCTCGATCTCGTCGCGCTGCGCTTCGCGGTCAGGATCAACGGCATCACCTCGCTCGCGCTCACGAAGCTCGACGTGCTCTCCGACTTCGCGGAGGTGCCGGTGTGTGTCCGGTATCGCCTCCCCGACGGGTCGGAGACGGACGACTTCCCCGCCCACCAGTCCGACTTCCATCACTGCGAGCCGGTGTTCGAGACGCTACCCGGCTGGGAGGAGCACCTCTCGGGCCCGACCTTGCCGCCCGCCGCGGCGGGCTACGTCTCGTTCGTCGCCGGGGCGCTCGGGGTGCCCGTGACGCTCGTCGGCACCGGCGCCGCCCGTGACGCCGTCCTGACCCTCTCGGCGTAGGCGTCGAGCTCGTGCGCGTCCTCGTCGTCGGCTCGGGCGGTCGGGAGCATGCGATCGCGTGGAAGCTCTCGTCGTCACCGTCGCTCGCGGAGCTGCACGCCGCGCCGGGTAACCCGGGAATCGCAGGCCTCGCGACGTGTCACCCGGTCGCGCCAGACGACGGCGAGGCCCTCCTCGCGCTCGCGCGCTCGCTCGGCCTCGACCTAGTCGTCGTCGGGCCCGAAGCGCCGCTCGTCGACGGCGTCGCCGACGTACTGCGACACGCGGGGGTTCCGGTCTTCGGCCCGTCGGCGGCCGCAGCCCGGATCGAGGGGTCGAAGGGGTTCGCCAAGGGCGTGATGGCGGCGGCTGGGATCCCGACCGCGACCGTGCTCGACGAGCCACGCGCGCCGTGCGTCCTCAAGGCGGACGGGCTCGCAGCCGGCAAGGGTGTCGCCGTCTGCGCGACCGACGACGAGCTCGAGACGGCGCTGCGAGAGCTCTCGTCGCTCGACAGCGAGCTCTTCGCCGAGGAGCTGCTCGAAGGGCGGGAGCTGTCTCTGCTCGCGCTCTGCGACGGCACGGACGCGGTCACGCTTGCGCCGGCGCGCGACTACAAGCGCGCCCTCGCGGGCGACGCCGGCCCGAACACGGGTGGGATGGGGTCGTTCGCGCCGGTGCCCGGCTACGACGCTGACGGGCTCGCCGATGCATTCGTGCGCCCAATCCTGATCGAGCTCGCCGCCCGGGGGACGCCGTTCATCGGGACGCTCTTCGCAGGGCTCATCCTCGCGGCGGACGGGCCGAAGGCGCTCGAGTACAACTGCCGCTTCGGCGACCCCGAGACCCAGTCCGTGGTCCCGCTCGTCGACGGAGACCTGCTGGCCGCGCTCGCCGCGGCCGCGCACGGCTCACTGGCGGGGACGACACTCGGTCGCCTCGAACAGAGCGCCGTGACGGTCGTGCTCGCGGCAGGGAGCTATCCGGCCGCGGGTGACCGCGGCACGCCGATCGAAGGCATCGCCGACGCCGAGCGGGCCGGCGCGCTCGTCTTCCACTCGGGCACGGCGCTTCGCGACGGAGTGCTCGTGACGAACGGCGGCCGGCTCCTGAACGTCACGGCGACCGGCGCGAGCCTCGACGAGGCTCGCACGCGCGCCTACGAGGCTGCGAAGGCGGTTCGGATCGACGGCGCCCGGTGGCGCGAAGACATCGCGTCACCGGTCGAGGCGAGTCCGCAAATTGCGTCCCTCTGACGGGGCACCCCAACCCACCACCCACTTTCAATTCTATCGTCGAAACAGGCAACAGGGTGTCACGGAAGTGTGCCGAGTGTGCGCCGACTTCGTGCCGGCTCGCACGGTGAGGCCCTCCAGGCGCCTCTCTAGAATGGCGCTGTGATCGCGCGGTACTCGCGGCCAGAGATGGCCCGAATCTGGTCGGACGAGAACCGGCTCGCACGGATGCTCGAGGTCGAGCTGGCTGCGCTCGAGGGCTGGAGCGCGATCGGCGTCATCCCGCCGGACGCAGTGGGGAGGATCCGGGCGCAGGCGACCGTGCCCTCGCCCGAGCGGGTCGCGGAGCTCGAGCGGGTGACGAACCACGACGTCGCGGCGTTCGTCGACGCCGTGGCGGAGACGCTCGGCGACGACGGGCGGTGGTTCCACTACGGCCTCACCTCGTCGGACGTGCTCGACACGGCGCTCGCGCTCTCCGTCCAGGAGGCCGGCGCGCTCGTCCTTGCGGGTCTCGGACGCGCGTTCGACGCCGTCGTCGCTCGCGCCGTCGAGCATCGCGAGACGCTCTGCATGGGCCGGACACACGGCGTGCACGCGGAGCCGACCACGTTCGGTCTCAAGCTCGCCGGCTGGGCGTTCGGCCTCGACCGCGATCGTCGCCGGATCGACACCGCCCTCGAGGGGATGCGGGTCGGAAAGCTCTCCGGCGCCGTCGGTCAGTACGCCGCGATCGACCCCGAGGTCGAGCGCCTCGCGTGCGAGCGGCTCGGTCTCGAGCCGGCACCGACATCGACCCAGATCCTGCAGCGCGACCGGCACGCGGAGCTGCTCTCGGCCCTCGCCCTTGCCGCGTCGTCGCTCGATCGGTTCGCCACCGAGATCCGACACCTCGCGCGCACCGAGGTGCGCGAGGTCGAGGAGCCCTTCGGGCGGGGCCAGAAGGGCTCGTCGGCGATGCCCCACAAGCGCAACCCGATCACCGCCGAGCGGATCTGCGGCCTTGCGCGCGTCATCCGCGCGAACGCGCTCGTCGGGATGGAGAACGTCGCGCTCTGGCACGAGCGGGACATCTCGCACTCCTCGGCCGAGCGGGTCGTGCTGCCGGACTCGTTTCTCGCGCTCGACTACTGCCTCGAGCGATTCGCCTGGCTTGTCGAGGGTCTCGTCGTCCGCACGAGCAGGATGCGCGAGAACGTCGACGCGGGCCAGGGCCTCCACTTCAGCCAGCGTGTCCTCCTCGCCCTCGTCGAGGCCGGGCGGAGCCGCGACGAGGCGTACAGGCTCGTCCAGCGTCACGCGATGCGCGCGTGGGAAGAGGGGCTCGACTTCCGCGACCTCGTCCGCGGGGACGCCGAGCTTGCGGCGAGCCTCGAGCTCGACGCGCTGTTCTCGCTCGGCGCGTACACGGCGCACGTGGCAACGATCTTCGACCGGCTTCAAGTGCTCGTCGCCTCGCGGGAGGCCGTCCCTGTCTGAGGCCGTCCACATTGGCAGCGGGAAGGTGCGGGAGCTCTACACCATCGACGACGAGCGGTTGCTCCTCGTCGCCTCGGATCGCATCTCGACGTTTGACGTCGTGCTGCCGACCGAGATCCCGGACAAGGGCTGCGTGCTGACCGGTCTCTCGGCCTTCTGGTTCGCGCGTACCGAGAGCATCGTCCCGAATCACCTGCTTGCTGTTCGGCCTGACGGGCGCTCGCTCGAGTGCAGACGCCTCGAGATGCTCCCTGTCGAGTTCGTCGTCCGCGGCTACCTCGCCGGCTCGGGCTGGACGGACTACCAGGCGACCGGCGAGGTCTGCGGACATCGCCTCCCGGCAGGCATGCAGGAGGCCGAGCGTCTCCTCGAGCCGATCGTCACCCCGGCGACGAAGGCCCAGTCGGGGCACGATCTCAACATCGGCGAGTCGGAGGCGGCGTCGCTCTGCGGCGCCGACGCGTACGAGGCGGCGCGCGCCGCGACAATTGCGCTCTACCGCGTCGCCGCCGAGCGCGCGGAACGATGCGGGATCATCGTCGCCGACACCAAGTTCGAGTTCGGCCTCGACGCGAACGACACCGTGACGCTCGGCGACGAGGCATTGACACCCGACTGCTCTCGTCTGTGGCCGGCTGCCGAGTACGCACCGGGCCGGCCCCAGCCGGCGTTCGACAAGCAGTACGTCCGCGACTGGTGCCTCGCGACGGGCTGGGATCGAACGCCGCCCGGCCCCGAGCTGCCGGCGGAGGTCGTGGCTGGGACGCGTGCGCGCTACGCCGAGGCGTTCGAGCTCCTGACCGGCGTCACGCTCGAGCGCTACCTCGACAACCCGGCGGTGGTCTCGTGCGCCTGACCGTCCTGATCCGCCCCAAAGACGGGATCCTCGACCCGCAGGGGGACGCAGTCCGGGCGTCGCTGACCTCGCTCGGGTTCTCGGTCACGGGCGCCCGCATCGGCCGGCTCGTCGACCTCGAGCTCGACACGGACGACGAGGCGAGCGCGACGGAGGAGGTCGAGCGCATGTGCGGCGAGCTGCTCGCGAACCCGCTGATAGAGAGCTACGAGGTCGTGGAGAGGGACGTATGAGCGAGCCACGGCCGAGCATCGCCGTCGTCACCTTCCCCGGCTCGAACGACGACGGCGACGCCTGCCTCGCACTGGCCGTGCTCGGCGCCGAGCCCGTTGCCCTCTGGCACACGACCCCGGAGCTGCCGCTGCACGTCACGGGGATCGTCCTGCCGGGCGGCTTCTCCTACGGCGACTACCTGCGCTGCGGGGCGATCGCGCGTGTTGCCCCCGTGATGGACGCCGTCCGCCGCTTTGCGGCCGACGGCGGGCCCGTGCTCGGGATCTGCAACGGCTTCCAGATTCTCTGCGAAGCGCGGCTCCTCCCGGGGGTGCTCCGCGCGAACCGCCAGGTCGAGTTCGTGTGCGGTGACGTGAGCATTACGGTCGAATCGACCAAAACACCGTATACCGTGGCGTGCGAGCTGGGAGATGAGCTCGTCATCCCGATCAAGCACGGTGAGGGGAACTGGGTCGCCGACGACGAGACGTACGCGGAGGTGGTCGCCCGTGACGGCGTCGTCCTGCGCTACGTCGACGACGTGAACGGCTCGCGCGATCGTGTCGCCGGCGTGTCGAACGAGGCCGGGAACGTCTTCGGCCTGATGCCGCACCCCGAGCACGCGGTCGATCCTCTGCTCGGGCCGGTCGGGGGCGTCCCGATCCTCGCCGGCCTCGTCGCCGCGGCACGTGAGCGGTCGCTCGCCCTCGCCTGAGCGCGCGCGCTACACGGTCTCCACCTTCCCGTCACCGGCAAGTGGTCGCAGTGACCTCGCGAGCTCCGTCTTGCGCCCGACCAGCGCGGCGAGCCTCGCCAGGTCGCGCGCGCGGAACGTCACGGGGCCGCGTCGCGTCGCGCCCTCCGTCGCGTAGGAGAAGCGCACGAGACGCTCGCCGTCGCCCGCCTCGAGGAGCTCGATCTGCGAGGAAAACCGTCGCTCCCCCGCTCGCTGGGGGATCGTGACCGACTCGAGCGGCGTTGCCTTGCCCCACGGGGTCGTGACCGTCTTCATGGAAGACAACGTAGCGCGGAGATCGTGACGTGTCTGTGCCGAAAGTGTGCCGAGTTCGTGTCGACCGCGGCCGTACGCTTCGACCCGATGACGACCGATGGTGCCGTCCTTTGTTGCCCCGACAAGTTCCGGGGCACGCTCACGGCCCGCGAGGCAGCCGCGGCGCTGGCAACCGGCGCCCGTCGGGCGGGGCGGGAGGCGATCGAGCTGCCGCTCGCCGACGGTGGCGAGGGCACGCTGGACGTCCTCTGTCCCGGCGTGACGCAGCGGATCACGGTGCGCGTGACCGGCCCGCTCGGCGAGCCGGTCGAGGCCGAGTGGGGATTGCGAGACGAGACGGCTGTCGTCGAGATGGCACGGGCCAGCGGGCTCGCGCTCGTCGCCGCGAACGACCCGCTCGCCGCCACGACGCGCGGCACCGGCGAGCTGATCCGCGAGGCGCTCGACGCAGGCGCGAGACGGGTGATCGTCGCGGTCGGCGGCTCGGCGACGACCGACGGCGGCCTCGGCGCGCTCGAGGCGCTCGACTTCGACCTTCGAGGCGCCGAGGTCGAGGTCGCATGCGACGTGACGACGCGGTTCGTAGACGCCGCCCGGGTCTTCGGGCCGCAGAAAGGCGCGACCCGCGGCGCCGTCGAGCTGCTCGAGCGGCGTCTCGAGCGCCTCGCCGAGCGCTACCGAGCGAAGACGGGCCGGGACGTCCGCGGTCTCGCCGGTGGCGGCGCCGCAGGCGGGCTCGCAGGCGGGCTCGCCGCACTCGGTGCGACGCTGGTTCCCGGCGCGCCGCTCGTCGCAGACCTGCTCGGCGTTCGCGCGAGGCTCCGCAGTTCGACCCTCGTGCTCACCGGCGAGGGCAGGCTCGACGCGACGTCGTTCAGCGGGAAGGTCGTGGGGCACGTGCTCGCCGACGCGGAGTCGGCGGTCGTGCCGGCCTCCGTTATCGCGGGCACAGTCGTCCGCGACGAGCTTCCACCCGGCGTCAACGCACGCTCGCTCGTCGAGTGGGCAGGGGCCGAGAGGGCACACGCGTGTGCAGCAGCTCTCCTGGCGGAGATCGCAGCAGAGCTGTGTTAGCCGGTGGGGAGGGAGGCGAACGCCTCCCTCCCCAGCGACATCAGTCCTCCTCGGCGAGGAGCCGGTAGAGGCTCTTGCGCGCGTCGCGAAGGACGTTCTGCGCCGCCTCGAGCTGCTCGGCCGAGCCTGCGTGCGCGACCTGCCGGGTCGCCGCGAGCACCTGGTGGGCGAGGTCGCGGAGCGCGACGAGCGCGTCTTCGCTCTCGCCCGCGACGGCCGACCAGGGCGCGGTGATCGTCTCGGCCAGCTCGCGGCCGGCCTCGGTCAGCTCGTACACGCGCTTCCCCGACTCCGGCGCCGCCTCGCGGACGAGCTCTTCGTCCTCGAGCTGTTGCAGCGTGGGGTAGACGGAGCCGGGGCTCGGCTGCCAGACACCGCCGGTGCGCTCGCCGAGCTCCTGGATGATCTGGTAGCCGTGCATCGGCTCCTCCGCGAGGAGCGCGAGGATCGCGGCCCGGATGTCGCCGCGGCCGGCACGGCGTCCGAAGCCGCGACCCGGCCCGTGGCGGTGGCGGCGGCGCCTGTGCGGGACGCTCATGAAGCGAACCCGGTCGCCGCCGCAGCGCCCCTGGGTGATGACGTATGCCGTCATTGGATCTCCTTTCATGGTGTATCGCGATATATCGTAACACATCGTAACCACGGCTGGCCTAGAGTCTCGTGATCGACGTGTTCCGCACACCGGACGAGCGCTTCGCCGGGCTTCCCGACTGGCCGTTCAGTCCCCGGTACACCACCGCGGACGGTCTGCAGATCCACTACGTCGAGGAAGGAGAGGGCGACCCCATCCTTCTCCTCCATGGCGAGCCGACCTGGGGGTTTCTCTACCGGAAGCTGATCCCACGGCTTGCGGCGGTCGGCCGCGTCATCGTCCCCGACCTCCTCGGGTTCGGCCGCTCCGACAAGCCCGTCGCACGAGAGTGGTACTCCTACGACGCGCATTTCGCCTCGCTCGAGCGCTTCGCCCTGGAGCTCGACGTGCGCGAGGCGACGCTCGTCGTCCACGACTGGGGCGGGCCGCTCGGTCTTCGGCTCGCCGTAGAGCACCCCGAGCGGGTCGCGCGGCTCGTGATCCTCAACACCGGCGTCGGGGTCGGGGCGCCGTCGGACGACTGGCTCCTCTTCCGCGAGCTCGTCCGCCGCGCGGGAGACGACTTCACGCCGAGCCGCCTCGTCCAGGCGTCGTGCGTGACCCGACTCGACGACGAGGTGCTGCGCGGCTACGACGCGCCGTTCCCCGAGCCCGCCGCGAAAGCCGGCGTCCTCGCGTTTCCCGAGCTCGTACCGACCGAGCCCGGTCACCCGTCCGCCGCCGCGATGGCCGCGGTGCGCGAGTCGCTCGCCCGCTGGGAGCGACCGACGCTCGTCCTCTTCTCCGACTCGGATCGCGTGTTCTCGCCCGCACACGCCGAGCGCCTTGCGGCGCACATCCCGGGCGCGCTCCCCGCCGAGATCGTCGAGGGTGCGGGCCATTTCCTCCAGGAGGACAGGGGAGAGGAGATCGCAGAGCGGATCGCAAGGTTCGTCCGCGCCTGAGACTGCCCGGCGACCCGTAGGATCGAGCCATGGCCACCTTCCTGCACACCATGGTTCGCATCACCGACCCCGAGCGCTCGCGCGCGTTCTACGAGGCGCTCGGGTTCAGCTTCGAGCGCGACATGGACATCGTCCGTGACGGCGTCCGCGAGGCGACGAACTACTTCTTCTCGATCGGCGGCTCCGAGAACGTCCTCGAGCTCACCTACAACCACGACGGCCGCAGCTACGAGCTGGGCACGGCGTACGGTCACATTGCGATCGGCGTCGCCGACCTCGACGCGACCCTCTCGGAGCTCGGCGGTCAGGGCATCGAGCCGGAAAGACCTCCCTATCAGGTTCACGAGGGCGGCTCGCGCATCTGCTTCGTTCGCGACCCCGACGACTACCGGATCGAGCTGATCGAGCGCTGATCCGCTTTCAGGCGTGGGTGAGCTTCACCGAGAGCCCATTGTCAGTCGTCACTCACGCGCTGCCCGATCGCGATGTCGTGTCCGTCGGGGTCCTGCACGCCGAACTCGCGAAAGCCCCACGGCGTGTCGTAGATCGTGTAGTCGATAGGCGCGCCGCGCTCCTGCACCTCCGCGTAGACCGCGTCGACGTCGTCGACCCGGATGTACGCGTCCCAGAGCTTGTCGGCGACGTGCCAGTTGGGGACGATCCGCTCGGCGTCCGGGGTGAGCGCAAGGAGGATCGTGACGTCGTCGCGATCGGCAACCGCGAAGTCCGGCGGCTCTCCATGCACCTGACACCCGAAACCCAGTTGCTCGCGGAAGTACGTCACCGAGCGGTCGAGGTCGGCGACGAGCAAGACCGGTGAGGCGCCGGTGAAGCGAGACATGGTCGGAGTCTAGAAAGAGCGGAGGCACTCGTCGATTCCGCGGCCGTCGGGCGCGGCTGGTGTACGGATAGCCGTACGCGTCCCCCTTCGCTCCAGCGGTAGCGTCACGTTCCGTGAACGCTCGCGCGCACGACGTGAACCCGTGGCTCGTCCTCGTGCTCGTCTGTCTCGCGCAGTTCATGGTGATTCTCGACGCGACGATCGTGAACGTCGCACTCCCGTCGATCCAGGCCGACCTCGGGATGTCCGACTCGGGACTCCAGTGGGTCGTGAACGCCTACGCGCTGCTCTTCGGCGGGTTCCTCCTGCTCGGCGGGCGCGCCGGCGACCTGATCGGGCGCAAGCGGATCTTCCTCGCAGGCGTCGTGCTCTTCACCGTCGCCTCGCTCCTCTGCGGGCTCGCCCAGAACGAGACGATGCTGATCGTCTTCCGCGGCCTGCAGGGCCTCGGCGCCGCCCTCGTCTCTCCCGCGGCGCTCTCTATCGTGACGACGACGTTCGCCGAGGGCGCGGAGCGGGCGAAGGCGCTCGGGGTCTGGGCCGCGATCGCGGTCGGTGGCGGCGCGGTCGGCCTCGTGCTCGGCGGGGTGCTCGTCGAGGCGTTCTCCTGGCCGTGGATCTTCTTCGTCAACGTCCCCGTCGGGATCGCGGCATTCGTGTGGTCGCTCCGCTCGGTGCCGGAGTCGAAGGACGAGCACGCGCACAAGAGCTTCGACCTGCTTGGCGCCCTGACGGTGACGGGCGGCCTGATCGCTCTCGTCTACGGGATCGTGCGCTCTGCGGAGGCGGGCTGGGCCTCCGCCGAGGTGCTCGGGTTCCTCGCGTTCGCCGTGGTGCTGCTCGTTGCGTTCGTCGTGATCGAGTCGCGGTCGGTCGAGCCGCTCGTCCGCCTCTCGATCTTCTCGGTGCGAACGGTGCGTGGCGCGAACGTCGCGATGTTCATCGTGGCCGCCGGGATGTTCGCGATGTTCTTCTTCAACACGCTCTACGTGCAGCGCGTGCTCGGATACACGCCGCTCGAGTCGGGCCTCGCGTTCCTCCCGTTTACGCTCGGGATCATCATCGGGGCGGGTCTGGCGCAGCCGCTCCTGCCGAGGCTCGGTGCACGCGAGGTACCGCTGATCGGGACGGCGCTCGCCGCTGTCGGGCTTCTCTACTTCCTCCGGCTCACACCCGAGAGCACGTACCTCGCCGACATCCTTCCCGGTGTGATGCTGATCTCGATCGGGATGGGTCTCGTTTTCGTCCCGGTCACGCTGATCGCGACGAGCGGGGTGCCGGTGAACGACGCCGGTCTCGCGTCCGGGCTCTTCAACACCGCGCAGCAGATCGGCGGGGCGCTCGGCCTCGCCCTGTTGATCACCCTCTCGACGAATCGGACCGAGAGTGAGCTCTCGTCGCTCGGACGCGAGCCGACCCGTTCCGAGACCTCCGAGGCACTGGTCTCGGGCTTCCACGTGACCTGGTTCATGAGCGCGCTCCTGATCGCGGTCGGCGGCGTCCTGCTCTACGGCCTGCTCCGGCGGCGCGACGTCCGCGCGGTGGCCGAGGGCGAGGCCGCACCCGTCGCGGTCTAGCCTTCGCGCGCGATGGCCGTGCTCGAGCTCGTCCAGATCGGCGAGCCGGTGCTCCGGGAGGTGGCAGCGGCTGTCGGCGAGGACGCGCTCGCCGAGCCCGCGTTCCAGGAGTTCCTCGACGATCTCGTCGAGACCATGCGCGCCGCGAACGGCGCGGGCCTCGCGGCGCCCCAGGTCGGCGTCGGGAAGCGCGTCTTCTGCGTCGAGGTTCGGTCGAATCCGCGCTACCCGTACAAGCCAGACCTGGACTTGCGGATCCTCGTGAACCCGGAGCTCCGGATCCTGACCGTGGAGCGCTTCTCGAGCTACGAAGGCTGCCTCTCCGTGCCCGACCTCCGCGGCCGCCTCCCACGCGCGCCGGAGATCGAGGTCTCGTACCTCGACCGCGACGGTGGCCCGGTGCTCGAGCGGATGTGTGGCCTCAGCGCCGGCACCTTCCAGCACGAGCAGGATCATCTCGACGGGATCCTGTTCGTCGACCGGGTCGAGGACACGCGCACGCTCACGACCTGGGACGGATTCGAGCGGCATCATGCTGCGGCCTATGCCGCCGAGGCGCGGACGCTCGTCGAGCGCTTCGGCAGCTGACCCCGGAAGGAGACAAGAGCCTATGTGGACGCTGCCGGAGCTCGTCGACCTCGAGCGCTACCCGCTCGACGATCTGGACGGCCCGGCGGGCCGCCAACTGGTCGAGAACGTCCGAGGCATGCTGCGCGACCTCGGCGCCTGCGATCTCCCGGGGTTCCTGCGACCCGAGGCCGTCACGGCTGCCGTCGAGGGTGCGCTCGCCGTTCGCGACGACGCGTACCGCACCGAGCAGACGCACGACATCGAGTTCTCCGACCACGACGCCGGGTCGCTCGCGCCGGACGACCCGCTCCGCGTCCGCGTCCGCTCCGCGAAGGACGGGATCGCGTACGACCGCGTGCCGGGCGACTCGCCCGTGCGGGCACTCTTTGAATCCAACGAGCTGCTCGGCTTCGTCGGGAGGACGCTCGAGCTCGAGCCCCTCCATCGCTCCGACGACCCGCTCGGAGCGCTCAACCTCATGCTCTACGCGCCCGGCGACGAGCTCGGCTGGCACTTCGACAACGCCGACTTCGTCGTCACCCTGATGCTTCAAGCGCCCGAGGCGGGCGGCACGTTCGAGTACGTGCCGATGCTGCGGAGCGAGGGAGACCGGAACGACGACGGCGTCCTCGCGCTTCTCGAGGACAGGCTCCCCGGGGTCCGCACGATGTCGGGCGAGCCCGGCACGCTCGCGCTCTTCCGCGGCCACTGGAGCCCGCACCGCGTGACGCCGGTCGAGGGCGACCGCGTGCGGGTGAACGCCGTGCTGTCGTATGCACGCGAGCCCGGTCACCGGCTCCAGCCCGAGACGTACCGGATCTTCTACGGCAGGACGCCGGAGGACGGATAGGGGTGAGACAGCTCGTGCCCGGGCTCGTGCTTGCGGGGCTTGGCGCCGCAGTCGCGCTCGTGCTCGGCGCCGCGGCGGCCTACGCCGCCGAGGCGCGGGCGCTCATCGAGCGGTTCGGCGGCTGAGCGTGTGATCGCTACGGCAGCCGCCTCGACCAGTCGTGCGTGAGAAGCTCGATGCTCGAGATCCACGAAACACAGGAGGAGAGCCAATGTCGTCCGACACCCTCGAAGGCGTCGCGCTCGTCACAGGCGGTGGGCGCGGAATCGGAGCCGGAATCGCACGCGAGCTTGCGAACGCGGGAATGCAGGTCGCCGTCACCGCGCGTACTGCGAGTCAGGTCGAAGAGGTCGCAGGCGAGATCGGCGGGCTCGCGCTTGTGGGCGACGTGACCAGCGAGAAGGACGTCGAGCGGTGGATCACCGAAGCGCAGGCCGAGCTCGGGCCAGTCGACCTGCTCGTCGCGAATGCCGGCGTCGCTCGAGAAGGCTCGACCTGGGAGCTGCCGGTCGCGGACTGGTGGCACGGCCTCGAGGTCAACGTCCTCGGTGTTCACCTGACCTGCCGCGCTGCGATCCCGGGGATGCTCGAGCGAGGTCGCGGGCGGATCGTGATCACCGGAAGCGGCGCCGCTTATCTCCCCGGACAGACGACCACGGCGTACGCCACGAGCAAGGCAGCCGTCAGCCGTTACGGAGAGACACTCGCGGCAGAGCTCGAAGGACGGATCCCGGTGTTCGTCTTCAGCCCCGGCCTCGTGCGAACGGAGATGACGTCCCGATTCGGCGACGACCTGCCGTGGACGGCCCCGGAACTCGCACCGCGGCTCGTTCGCGTGCTCGCGTCCGGTCGGGCGGACGCGCTCGCCGGTCGCTACATCCACGCGGAGCACGACGACATCGAGGACCTGATCGCGCGCGCCGACGAGGTCGTCGAGAACGACCTGAACGCAATCCGGCTGCGTCGGTAGCGGGGCGTCCCCCCGCCGGAGACGACGGTGGCGATTCCGATCCGCCGCGGCGCTGCGCCCGGCCTCGTCCTCGCAGGGCTCGGCGCCGCAGTCGCCCTCGTGCTGGACACCGTCGTCGGGGTGCCGCCGCTCGTCGTCGCCGTGGCGCTCGGCGTCGTGGTCGGGAACCTCGGGCTGGTCCCGTCGCAGTGCGCGGCGGGGCTCGGGACGGCATCGTCCCTTCTGCTCCGTGCCGGCGTCGTTCTGCTCGGGCTCGAGCTCGTCTTCCCCGACGTCATCGCGCTTGGCGGGAAGGCGCTCGCCGTCGTCGTCGCGACGGTGGTGATCAGCTACGCCGGAACCGTCTGGGTGGGAAGGCGGCTCGGGCTCTCGGCCGGGCTCACGACCCTCGTCGCGACCGGCTTCTCGATCTGCGGGATCTCGGCGATCGCGGCCGCGACGGCGGTCGTCGACGCCGACGAGGACGAGGTGGCGTTCTCGATCGCGCTCGTGACGCTCTGCGGGACACTCGCGATCCTCGTGCTGCCGGTTCTGCGCGAGCCGCTCGGGCTCGACGACGAGGCGTACGGCGCCTGGGTCGGTGCGAGCGTCCACGACGTCGGTCAGGTCGTCGCGACGGCCTCGACGGCCGGCTCGGCGGCCCTCGCGGTCGCGATCGTCGTGAAGCTCACCCGCGTGCTGCTCCTCGGCCCACTCGTCGGGCTCCTCGCCCTGCGGCGAGGCCGCTCGGGCAGGGGCGAGGCATGGCGACTACCGCTCTTCATCCCGCTCTTCGTGCTCGCGATCGTCGTCGCGAGCCTCGAGCTCCTCTCGAGCGGCACGCTCGAGCGGGCCGGGGACGCCAGAACCGCGATCTTCGCTGCGGCGCTCTTCGCGATCGGCACGCGGGTGCGCATCCGACAGCTCGCCCGGCTGGGCCCACGGCCCCTCGTCCTCGGCCTCACCTCGTGGGCGCTGATCGCGGCGGTCGCCTACGTCGGCGTGCTCGTCGGCTGGGGGTAGCCGATCAGCCGCCGCGCGCCGCGACCTTCACGGCCTCGCTGATCGTCGGGTGGACGTGGACGGCGGCGAGGAGCGGCTCGAGCGTCCCGCCGGGCGCGTTCATCGCGACGAGCGGGCCTGGCAGGAGGTCGGCGCCGTCGCGAGCCAGGATGCCCACGCCGAGGATCGCCCCTGTCCCACGCTCCAGCACGAACTTCACGCGGCCCCGGCGGTCGCCGATCGCGCGGGCCTTCCCGCGCTCCCCGACGTCGGAGCGCCGGATCTCTACGTCGTACCCCTCGACCCGCGCCACGCGCTCGGTCAGGCCTACAGCCGCGAAGACGGGGTCCGTGAAGATCGCCCGCGGCATCGTTCGGTAGTCGGGCGACTCCGAGGCGCCGTCGAGCATGTTCGCGATCGCGAGCGGCGCCTGATACGTCGCGACGTGCGTGAACATCATCCCGCCCACCACGTCGCCGACCGACCAGACATTCGGGAGGGTCGTCCGCAGGTGGTCGTCGACGACGACACCGAGCTCGCCGAAGGCGATCCCTACCTCGTCGAGGCCGAGCCCGTCGACGACCGGCTCGCGTCCGACCGCCTGCAGGATCTGGTCGCCGACGACCCGTGTCCCACCGGCGCAGGCGACCGCTGGACGCCCCTCCACAAGCTCGAATGCCTCGACCTCCGATGCCGTGAGCACTTCGACTCCCTCTTCCTCGAGGTAGCCCTCGAGCAGATCGCCAAGCTCCTCGTCCTCGCCGCGCGCGAGGTGCTCGCCGCGTTGCACGATCGTCACGTCCGCCCCGAGCCGCCGATACGCCTGCGCGAACTCGAGCGACACCGCGCCGGCGCCGACGCAGACGAGGTGACCGGGCAGCTCCGTGGCCTCGAGCAGGTCGTCGCTCGTCACGCACGGCACCTCGTTGATACCCGGCACGTCGAGCCGGCGGGGCCGCGAGCCCGTAGCGAGCAGCGCGTGGGTGAACGCGATCCGCAGGTCGCCGGCCTCGAGCTCGTGGTCGGAGACGAACGTGGCCGGGGCCCGCACGAGCTCCACGCCTCGCTCCGCCAGGAGGTGCTCGTAGTGGCGCGTTCCCTCGTCGATCACGCGGCGGACGCGCGCCATCACCGCGGCAAAGTCGATCTCTGCGCCGGTGACGCGGATCCCGAACTCCTCGGCGCGGTGCTGGACGTCGTGAGCGAGCTCCGCGGCCCTGACCAGGGCTTTCGTGGGGATGCAGCCCCGTGTGATTCAGGTGCCGCCGATCGGGCCCGGCTCGAAGAGGACGACGCGTGCGCCGCGCCGTCGCGCATGGAGCGCCCCCGTGATCCCCGCCATCCCGCCGCCGACGATCGCGACGTCGACAGGGCGTCCTCGTCCGCTCATCCGGTGATCGTAGGCGCCGGCCCCTGTTTGCCCGGGCCGAGGTCCTCCTCGACGATCCCGAAGAGCACGCCGTCCACCCACGTGCCGTCCCGCCAGTAGGCCTTGCGACGCACGCCCTCCCGGATCCAGCCGGCGCGCTCGGCGTGACGGAGCGCCCGCTCGTTGAAGGCGTAGACCTCCATCTGCAGGCGGTGGAAGCCGCGCTCGCGGACGAGGAGCGCGACGAGCGCCTCGACGACCGCTGGCCCGTGACCCTGTCCGCGGACGGACGGCGAGAGCGCGAGACCGCTCACGGCCGCGATCCGCGAGCGCCGGTTGACGCTCTCCCAGGTGACCGTCCCGGCGGGCTCGCGGTCGAGCTCGATCACGAGCACCCCGAAGCCGTCCGGCTCGCGCTCGCCTCGGTCGACCTCGGCTTCGACCTCCTCGCTGCCGTGCGCGCGCGAGGCGGCAAGGTACGGCTCGACTTCCGGGTTCCCGAGGAGCGCGACGAGGAGCGCGACGTCCTCCCGCGTGGCGGGCCGGAGCCTGACGGCCGTCACGGTGTCACGCCCCGCGGCGGCATCCGGCCACGCAGCGCGCCCGAGCCGAGCGCGACGCCGGCGAGGATGAGCGTGAGCCCGGCGAGCGCAGCGATCGTGATCTCCTCGTCGAGCAGGACGGCGCCGTAGACGAGCGCAAAGCCTGGCATCAGATACGTCACGAGGCTCACCCGGCGACCGTCGAAGAGGCGCAGCATCCGGTAGAGGAGGAGCTGCGCGAGCGCCGTCCCGAGCACCGCGAGCGCGAGCAGGGAGAGAAGCGCATCGCCGTCGGGCGTGCGATCGGGGAACTGGAGAAGCGCGAACGGCGCGAGCGTGACCGTGGCAGAGATCATCGCGCCGGCCGCGAGCACCGGGCCGGCCGCGGTCGTCACGCTGCGCTGGCCGATGACGTTGCCGGTCGCATACGCAAGCGACGAGAGGACGACGGCGAGCGTGCCGACCACAGCCAACGTGCCACCGGCGGGATGGCCGCCCGCCAGAACGAAGACGCCCACGAGTCCGAGGCCGAAGCCGGCGAGTCGGGCCGGCCCGAGCCTCGACTCCGGCAGGAAGCGGAGGCCGAGCACCACCGTGAAGAGCGGGACAGTCGCCTGCGCGATCGCCGCGATTCCCGAATTGATGTGCGTCTCGCCCCAGGCGACGAGCCAGAACGGGACGGCGTTGCCGACGATGCCCAGAATCGCCCAGCGCGGGAACGAGTCGCGGAGCTCGGCGGCTGCTCGGCCAGGCCCGAGCACGATGGCGACATACGCAAGCAGCAGCACCGCCGCGATCGCGGCGCGCGCACACATCAGCGCGGAGGGCTCGAGGCCGCCCTCGACGGCCACCTTGATGAAGAGGTACGAGGCGCCCCACGCCGCGGCGAGCAGCAGGAACAGAGGTCCGAACCGGCTCATCCGGCGCGCACGGTAGCCCGGCGGCGCCCGCGGACGAGCCCCGTCGCGAGCGCGGTGCCGGCGAGCACGAGCGCGAGACCGGCGACCGCGACGGTCGTCACCGGCTCGTCGAGGAAGACGGCGCCGTAGACGAGCGCGAACGCCGGCACGAGGTAGGTGACGAGGATCGCGCGGGAGGCCCCGGCACTCGCGATGAGCGCGAAGTAGAGGAGGTACGCGAAACCCGAGCCGAGCGCCCCGAGCGCGGCCACCGCCAAGAGCGCTCCCGTCGACGGCAGCTCGTCCGGACGCTGAACGATCGCGACCGGGGCGATGAGCACCGCCGCGAACCCGAGCTGCCCGATCGAGACCTGGAGCGGTGGCAGGCTGCGCACGGCGCGACCCGCGTAGAGCACCGACGCCGCGTAACAGAGTGCCGTCCCCAGCACCGCGACGGCGCCCGCGACCTCCGCGCCGCGCTGGACGCCCACGAGAAGCGCGACGCCGACAAACCCGGTCGCGATCCCGACGAGCCGTAGCCCCCGGACGGCCTGCTCGGGATCGAGGCGGGACGCGAGGAGCACCGTGAAGATCGGCGCGGCCGCCTGGATCACGGCGGTCAGGCCGGAGTCGATACGCGTCTCGGCAAACCCGAGCAGCCAGAACGGAAGCACGTTGTTGACGACCGCGAGCGCGACGAGCGGGCCGACCGAGCCGCGGAGCGGCGCGAGCCCACCGCGTCCGAGGAGCAGCGGGAGAAGCACGGCGACACCGACGAGCGTCCGCCCGAAGACGACGACCGCGGGCTCGAGCTCGTCTACCCCGAGCTTGATGAAGAGGAACGACGACCCCCAGATCGCCGCGAGGAAGAGAAGAAGTCCGAGGTCCCGCCGAGTCACTCGGGCAGTCTGCTCTGCAGACCGCCCAGCGCCGGGCGATACTCTCCGCAATCGTCGTGCTTGCCTCGCGTGCCGCTCTCGTCACCGGAGTCAGCCGTCGGGCGGGCATTGGTTTCGCGGTTTCCCGACATCTGTCGAGGGCGGGAGCGCGCCTTCTCGTGCAGTCTTGGACGCCTCACGACATCGCCCAACCTTGGGGTGGCGAGCCGGGCGGCATGGACGTGGTTCTATCGGAGCTTCGCGCTGAGGGTGGTGCCGTCGAGCACATGGAAGCCGACTTTGAGGATCCCGAGGCTCCCTCGCTCGTCGTCGCTGCCGCAGCGGCTGCTTTCGGGCACATCGACATCCTGATCGTCAACCACGCGCGAAGCGGACACGGCGACCTGAGCGAGGTTACGGCAGTCGACATCGACGCGTTTCTCCACGTCAACGTTCGTTCCGCGATTCTGTTGATCAGAGAGTTTGCCGCCCAGCACGACGGACGACCCGGCGGTCGGGTTGTGCTCATGACGTCTGGCCAGCACATCGGCCCCATGTCCCGCGAGATCGGCTACGCCGTCTCGAAGGGCGCGCTGCATCAAGCGACTCGCACGCTTGCGGACGCACTCATAGACACGGGCATCACAGTCAACACCGTGAATCCCGGCCCGACCGAAACGGGCTGGATCGGGGATATGAGTCCCACGCCCGCAATGCCTCTCGGACGCTGGGGAGAACCCGATGATGCGGCTCGCCTGATCGCCTGGCTTTGTACTGACGATGCCTGTTGGATCACGGGACAGGTCATCGACTCGGAGGGAGGGTTCCGTCGCTGAGATCGCAAAGTCAACAGACCGATAACGCCGATCCCTCCTCCTAGGCACCGCGCGAAGCGCGATGCCGATAACCGAGCAGCGCGCCGGTGCGCTCGTCGGGCTCCGGCTGAAGCCCGAGCCCACCCCGCAGCATCGGGCGCCTCGTGCGCCCGTCGGGCTCCGGCTGAAGCCCGAGCCCGGCCGCCGACAACCGAGCGCGCGGCTAGAGTCGATCGTCTGAGCGCCGTCGCGGAACAGCCGCTCCACCGCCAGCTCGGCCTCAAGGACGGGGAGCTCGACCGAATCGTCACGCTGCTCGACCGCGAGCCGAACGGCTTCGAGCTCGCGGTCTTCTCGCTCCTCTGGTCGGAGCACTGCGGCTACAAGCACTCGGCGCTCCTCCTCCGACGGCTCCCGAGCAAGGGCGAGCGCGTCCTGCAGGGGCCAGGCGAGAACGCCGGCGTGCTCGACCTCGGCGACGGCCTCGCCGTCTCGTTCAAGGTCGAGAGTCACAACCATCCGTCCGCGGTCGAGCCGTTCCAGGGCGCTGCGACGGGGGTCGGTGGGATCCTGCGCGACATCGCCGCGATGGGCGCGCGCCCGGTCGCGCTACTCGACGGCCTCCGCTTTGGGGGAAACGACGACCACTTCTCGCGGGCCGTCGGTGGTGTTGGCCATTATGGCAACTGCACTGGGATCCCGAACGTCGGCGGTGAGGTCGTGTTCGACGAGAGCTACACGTCGAACTGCCTCGTCAACGCCATGTGCGTCGGTCTTCTGCCGACCGAGCGCCTGATGAGCGCGAAGGCGACGCAGGCCGGCGCGCTCGTCGTCCTCTACGGCGCGACGACGGGGCGCGACGGGATCGGCGGCGCCTCGGTCCTCGCGAGCGCCGAGCTCGGCGAGGCCGACGCCGAGAAGCGCCCCTCGGTGCAGATCGGAGACCCGTTCACGGGCAAGCGCCTGATCGAGGTCTCGGTCGAGCTTGTCGAGCGCGGGCTCGTGCTCTCGCTCCAGGACTGCGGCGCGGCAGGTCTCGCCTCGTCGCTCTCGGAGATGGCCTCCGAGTACGGGATCGACGTCCACCTCGACCGAGTCCCCCTCCGCGAGGAGGGCATGGAGCCGTGGGAGGTGATGATCTCGGAGTCGCAGGAGCGCATGGTCGCGATCGTCGCGCCGGATCGTCTCGCCGAGGTCGAGGCCGTGATCGACCGCTGGGAGCTCCATCGCGCCGTGATCGGCGAGGTCACCGAGACGGGCCTCCTGCGCGCACTCTGGGAGGACGAGGAGGTTGGCGCGATCGCCGCGCGGTTCCTCACCGACGAGTGCCCGCGCTACCGCGTCGAGCAGCAGCCGCGCCTCGCCCCGGCCGAGCCGCCGACGACGGTTCCGGCCGCGGCCGACGCGCTCCTCGAGCTGCTCGGCTCACCGGCGCTTCGGTCGCGCAGGTTCGTCACGCGCCGTTACGACCAGCTCGTCCAGTCGCGCACCGTGCGTCGGCCGGGGCTCGACGCCGCGGTGCTGCGCCTGCGACCGGCGTGGCGCGGGCTCGCGCTGACCCTGGACGGCCAGGGTCGCGTCGGCGCGCTCGATCCGCGTGTCGGAGGCGAGCTCGCCGTCCTCGAAGCCGCCCGGAATGTTGCGTGCGTCGGCGGCGAGCCGCTCGGCTTCACCGACTGTCTCAACTTCGGCAACCCCGAGAAGCCCGAGATCGGGTGGGAGCTCGCCGAGACGATCGAGGGCCTGGCGCGGGCTTGCGAGGCGCTCGGCGTGCCGATCGTCTCGGGCAACGTCTCCCTCTACAACGACACGAACGGCCGCTCGATCCACCCGACACCCGTCGTCGGCTGCCTCGGGCTCGTGCCGGACGTCCGACGCGTGCCTCACGGCTGGCAGGAGGGCGACGCGATCCTCCTCGTTCGCTCGCGCTCGCCGCTGACGTTCGCCGGGTCGGAGGCACAGTCGCGCTGGGGAGCCCTCGGCGGCTCGCCGAGCCTCGACCTGACCTCGGAGGCGGAGCTCGTGCACCACGCGATGCGGGCAGCCCGCTACGCGACGCTCGCCCACGACGTTGCCGAGGGCGGCCTCGCGGTCGCGCTCGCGGAAGCAGCGCTCTGGAGCGGTGTCGGCGCCGTGCTCGAGCTCGACGACGATCCGCTGGCCCTCTTCGGCGAAGTCGGTGGTCAGGTGATCGTCGCCGCACCGTCAACGGACGTGGAGCCCGATCCCACCGGTGGCGCGCTCGAGGTGCGCCGAATCGGCACGGTCGGCGGCGACACGCTGCTCGGCGTGCCGCTCGTCGAGCTCGCCCGCGCGCACGAGGGGCTCGCCTGATGTGCGGCGTGTTCGGCGTCCATTCCCGCGAGCGCGACGTCGCGCGGCTCACGTACTTCGGGCTCTTCGCGCTCCAGCACCGCGGGCAGGAGTCCGCCGGGATTGCGGTCTCAGAGCGCGGCCGGCTGACCGCCATGCGCGAGATGGGGCTCGTCCCGCAGGTCTTCGACGAGGAGAAGCTCTCGGCGCTCCCCGGCGAGGTTGCGATCGGCCACACGCGCTACTCCACGACGGGGGGCGCGCACTGGTCGAACGCGCAGCCCGTCGTGCACCATGGCACGGCACGCACCGTCGCCCTCGGGCACAACGGGAACCTCGTCGACCCAACGCCGCTTCGCGACGAGCTCCGGGCGGCGGGGGTGCGGCTCGTCTCGAGCTCCGACACCGAGGTGATCGCCGCGCTCCTCGCGAACGACCCGGCACCGCTGCCCGATGCGGTCGCCGCGACCATGCGGCGCCTTTCTGGCGCCTACACCGTCGTCGCGATCGCCGAGGGCTCGCTCGTCGCGTTCCGCGACCCGCTCGGCATCCGGCCGCTGACGCTCGGGAGGATCGGGGACGACTGGGTCGTCGCCTCGGAGACGTGTGCGCTCGACCTCGTCGGTGCCGAGCCCGTCCGTGACGTGCTGCCGGGCGAGGTCGTCTGGGTCGACGACGAGGGCTTTCACCACGCCCAGGCCGTCCCCCGCGGCCGGGGCGCGGCCTGCATCGTCGAGCACGTCTACTTCGCGCGGCCCGATTCCTCGCTGAACGGCGTCGGAGTCCACGCGGCGCGCGTGCGGATGGGCGAGCGGCTGGCCGAGGAGGCGCCGGTCGTGGCCGATCTCGTGATGCCGATTCCCGACTCAGGCACGCCCGCGGCGATCGGCTTCGCGAAGCGCTCGGGCATCCCGTACGAGGAGGGGCTGATCAAGAACCGCTACGTCGGCAGGACGTTCATCCAGCCGGATCAGGAGCTGCGGCGGCAGGGGATCCGCATGAAGTTCAACCCGCTCGCCGAGATCGCAGGGCGCCGGCTCGCGATCGTCGACGACTCGATCGTCCGCGGGAGCACGACGCGGGCTCTCGTCGAGATGCTCTTCGAGGCCGGAGCGGCCGAGGTGCACGTCCGGATCTCCTCACCACCGTTCGTCTCTCCCTGCTTCTACGGAATGGACATCTCGGACGAGACCCAGCTCGCCGCCGCGCATCGCTCGGTCGAGGAGATGGGCGAGCACATCGGCGCGACGAGCCTCGCCTACCTCTCGCTCGACGGAATGCAGGAGGCGACGCGCCTGCCCGAGGACGAGGTCTGCCGGGCGTGCTTCACGCGGAGCTACCCGACCGCCGTGCCGGTAGCAGCGGCCAAGCACCGCTTCGAGACGAGCGCAGCCTAGGGGTCTGTCCACGAAGGGGACTGACCCCCGTGCTACGAGCAGTGTCGGTCGCAGGACATGTCGGTAGAACGGGGGACAGGCCCATGCGGGGCCAGTCCCCTAGGTGAAGGAGATGACCAGCTGCTCGATCTGGTCGCCGGCGACGCGGAGACGCATCTCGCCCGAGGGCTCGCCCTCGTCGGCCGACCACGAGAACTGCTGGACGATCGTGCCGTCCTCGGCGACCTGGCGGTCGAGGATCGTCATCGTGTCGCTCGGAGGCTGCGCCTCATAGGCGGCCGCGATCGCAGCGCGGCCGTCGAACGGCCCGATCGGGACGTCGGCGAACGCAAGCCGGGCGTCCGGCGCGAAGAGCTCCACGAGCGACCCGAAGTCGCCACTCTCGACGGCCCGGTTGAACGTCTCCACGTGCCGGTCGAGGAACGCCGTCGGAACCTCACTCACTCGAGGGATGGTATCGGGGCAGACGTGAGCCGGGCCGTCGTCTAGGCTCGCACGGTGCCGCAACGCGCGCCGACCTATGCCGACGCGGGTGTCTCGCTTGCAACGGCCGACGCCGTCGTGGAGCGGCTTCGCGACGCCGTCGACTCCACGCGCACGCCCGGGGTCGAGGGCGCTTTCGGCGCGTTCGCGGGGCTTTTCGACCTCGGCGACGGCAGGCTGCTCGCCGCCTCGACCGACTCCGTCGGCTCGAAACTCGTCCTCGCCCGGCGCGCCGGCACGCTCCGCTGGTGTGGCGCCGACCTCGCCGCGCACGGCATCAACGACGTGCTGACGACCGGCGCCGACCCGCTTTTCTTCCTCGATTACGTCGCGGCGAGCTCGATCGAGCCCGAGCAAGTAGCCGAGCTCGTCGAGGGAGCGGCCGAGGTCTGCCGTCGGGCCGGTTGCGCGATCCTCGGTGGCGAGACTGCGGAGCTGCCAGGGATCTATCGCGACGAGGAGCTCGACTTCTGCGGCACAGTCGTCGGGCTCGTCGACCGCGACAGGCTCGTCGACGGCTCCCGCGTCGAGGCGGGGGACGTCGTCGTCGGTCTTCCGTCGAACGGCTTGCACGCCAACGGCTTCTCGCTCGTCCGGCAGCTCGTGGGCGACGATCCCGTCGACGCACACCTGCTGCTGCGGCCGACCCGCTGCTACCTCGACGAGGTTCGAGAGCTGCGCGCCCGCGCGGATGTCCGGGCACTTGCGCATGTGACAGGCGGGGGAATCACGGGCAATCTCGCGCGCGTGGTTCGCGACGGCGTCGGGGCGGTCGTCGACGCCGACGCGTGGGAGCGAGATCCGGCGTTCGACTGGCTCTCCGACCAAGGCGTCGCCGAGGACGAGCAGCGGCGGGTCTTCAACCTCGGGATCGGCTACTGCGCCGTGATCCCGGCCGTCGACGTTCGGCCTCCCGACTGCGTGATCGGGCGGATCGAGGCGGGGATCGAAGGCGTCGAGTGGAGTGACGCGTGATCGGCGTGCTCGTGAGCGGGGAGGGGACGAACCTCCAGGCGCTGATCGACGCGGGTCTGCCGATCGTTGCGGTGGCGTCGAATCGACCGGGCGTCCGTGCGCTGGAGCGGGCCGGCGCCGCCGGCATCCCGACGGCCGTGTTCGAGACGTCCGGGTACGCGTCGCGCGACGAGCGCGATGAGGCGCTCGCTCGCTGGCTCCTCGAGCAGGACGTCGAGCTTGTGGTCCTCGCCGGTTTCATGCACGTCCTGCGGCCACGCTTCTTCGACGTGTTCGGCCGTCGCGTGGTGAACACGCACTCGGCGCCGCTCCCGGAGTTCCCAGGGGCGCACCCGATCGAGGACGTGCTCGCCGCGGGCGTCGGACAGACCGCCGCGACGATCCACTGGGTCGACGAGGGCGTCGACACCGGCCCCGTGATCCGCCGTGAGGCGGTCGCCGTCGTGCCCGGGGACACGCCCGACAGCCTGCGCGCCCGCGTGCAGGCGGTGGAGCACCGCTTGCTGCCCGAAGTCGTGCGGGAGTTGATCGCGGCATGACCGTGCGTCGCGCGCTCCTCTCCGTGTACGACAAGACGGAGCTCGTCCCCTTCGCGCAGGGCCTTGCCGCGCTCGACGTCGAGCTGCTCGCGAGCGGAGGTACGGCCTCGGCGCTCCGGGAAGCGGGGATCGAGGTCACCCCACTCGAGGAGCTGACGGCCTTCGCCGAGCTGCTCGGGCACCGCGTCGTCACCCTCCACCCGGCCGTGCACGGCGGCATCCTCGCCCGCCGCGACGTGCCGGAGGACCTCGCGCAGCTCGAGGAGCACGGGATCGCGCCGATCGACCTAGTCTGCGTCAACCTCTATCCGTTCGAGCGCACGGTCGGCCGGCTCGACGTGGACTGGGAGGATGCGATCGAGCAGATCGACATCGGCGGGCCGACGCTCCTCCGAGCCGCCGCAAAGAACCACCAACACGTCGTGCCGCTCTGCCGGCCCGACGACTACGACGCCGTGCTCGAGGAGCTCCGAGGTGGCCAGGTCTCCGACGCGACCAGGCGAGCGCTCGCGGCGCGGGCATTCCAGATGACGGCGGCGCTCGACGGGGCGATCGCCGCCTGGCTCGGGCGCGAGGAGCCATTTCCGGAGACCTACGTCCCCGTCTTCGACCGGGTGCTAGAGCTCGCCTACGGCGAGAACCCGCACCAGCGTGCCGCGTACTACATGCAGCGCGGCGCCCGGACGCACATCCTCGCCCGGGTCGAGCAGGTGCAGGGCAAGGCGCTCTCGTTCAACAACCTCGGCGACCTCTCGGCCGCCAGGCTCCTGCTTCTCGACCTCGACGGCCCGGCGGCCGTGATCGTCAAGCACGGCAACCCGTGCGGGGTTGCCAAGGGCGCGACGATCGAGGAGGCGTACGAGAGGGCGCGTGCCGCCGACCCGGTCTCCGCATACGGCGGCGTCGTAGCACTCGACCGGCCGGTGAGCGGCGCCCTCGCCGCGACGCTCGCAGGGCATTTCGTCGACGTCCTCCACGCGCCCGGTTTCGAGGACGAGGCGCTCTCGGCGCTCGCC